>ENA-UONW01000552-UONW01000552.1-human-gut-metagenome-genome-assembly--contig:-CS52-NODE-552-length-54667-cov-49.367447_pt1 | contig 54667 bp, 50 predicted proteins | sample MGYA00242463_ERZ724010 | MGnify/ENA metagenome assembly ERZ724010 | reverse complement strand
ATCGGAGTTCTTCGTGATATCTAAGCATTTCACCGCTACACCACGAATTCCGCCTACCTCGTGCGTACTCAAGTCCTCCAGTTCGCGCTGCAGTGCCACGGTTGAGCCGCGGCATTTCACAGCACGCTTAAAGGACGGCCTGCGCTCCCTTTAAACCCAATAAATCCGGATAACGCCCGGACCTTCCGTATTACCGCGGCTGCTGGCACGGAATTAGCCGGTCCTTATTCGTGCGGTACCTGCAATGAGCCACGCGTGGCTCACTTTATCCCCGCATAAAAGAGGTTTACAACCCATAGGGCCGTCGTCCCTCACGCTACTTGGCTGGTTCAGGCTCTCGCCCATTGACCAATATTCCTCACTGCTGCCTCCCGTAGGAGTTTGGACCGTGTCTCAGTTCCAATGTGGGGGACCTTCCTCTCAGAACCCCTACCGATCGTCGCCACGGTGGGCCGTTACCCCGCCGTCAAGCTAATCGGACGCATCCCCATCCGTTACCGCCAAATCCTTTAGTCCTAATTAGATGCCCGCTTAGGACCACATACGGCATTAATCCGCCTTTCGACGGGCTGTGCCGTGGTAACAGGCAGGTTGGATACGCGTTACTCACCCGTGCGCCGGTCGCCATCAAAGAATGCAAGCATCCTTCATGCTGCCCCGCGACTTGCATGTGTTAAGCCTGTAGCTAGCGTTCATCCTGAGCCAGGATCAAACTCTCCACTGTAAAATCTCTTTATAACGTGACACAAGCCCGAAGGCTCTGTCCGTTAGTCTGTTGCTCAGAACGCCATCCGGTAGTATTGTTCCGGCTGTACATATTATATATACGCCGGCAAGAAAATTGAACGGTTTGTCATTTTTACCCTCCCTGTGAATTCCTTCACAGGATGTTTCTTGTACTACTCTTGTCTCTGTATATTCAGTATCTCAAAGATCTCTTTCTTCAGTGCCTCAGGAGCGTTAGCTCTCAAAAGCGGATGCAAAAGTACGGGGTTTTGGCCAACTATCCAAATATTTTCGGGAAAAAGTTTCAATTTTAGCCACATTTTAACATCCGTTCACATATTGAGTGGACAAATTACACCCTTCACCTTATTATATTTTATTTTACGGCGGCGGCTTTTTTGTGTATTCCAATGACACGAAAAAAGGCTGCACGGGTGCCAAAAATCACGCGGAATATCAAAACACAAAGCTATATCGCAAAAATCACAGTACAAAAACAAGCAAATGAAAACGGAAAATTCATTTCACGGCTTTATCCGAACAGAAAAGACACATCGGAAAGAAATAGGATTCATAAAAATATGAACGGAAGACTGATGACAAATAAAGCATCCGGATAAACGCAGAATAGTTTTATTAAAAACTCATCACTCGTCACAAAGCCGTCCAACGCACTGGTTTACAACAAGTTACGGCGTGACGTTCTGTATTCTTAACTCATCACGCATGAAAAAGAAAATCCGCGCGTGATGAGTCGGAAACACAACTCATCACAGCATAACAGGCTGACTTACAGGCATTTAAGCGCAGATGTGACGAGTGATGAGTTTTCTACAAAATTATTTCCGGTTTATCTGCCGCTATATAAAAGGGCACCTTTTATCACGCAAAAGCATGCCTTTTACGATGCAAAAGAGGCCATTTCAGAAGGTAAAAGGGCATGTATTAGAATGTAAGCGCAAATATTCATTCAAAAAAAGACAGCAATCTTTAACCCAAGAACGCCGCCACATGAAATGAAAACCGGCACAACACGACAGACATAAATAAAAAGAGCGCACCATTAAATGATGCGCTTTACATAATGCAACAGTCTGTTGAGTCCGTCAACAAGTGTAGCCCTCGGACATGCAATATTAATACGGACAAACGGGCGGGCCGTTTCGCCATAAATATCACCGCCGTTAAGCCACAGCTTTTCAACATCCTTCAGCTCGCTGACAATCTCTGAAGATGTTCGGCCGAGCGCCGAGCAATCTACCCAAACCAGATAAGTGCCCTCAAGACGCACCACATGGAGCATGGGCATGTTATCGGCAAAGAATTGTGTAAGATAATCATAATTAGACTTCAGATAAACCAAAAGTTCATCCAGCCAGTCTTCACTTTCATTGTATGCAGCCTGCAGAGCCACCACTCCAAACGGACCAACATCGCAAACTTCGTTGATATTAATTGCGCGGTCGATTTTATTGCGGTTAGCCTCATCAGCCGCAATGATATTTGCAATCTGCAACCCTGCAATGTTAAATGTCTTGGTCGGAGCTGTACACGTGGCCGAATTGGCGAGGAACTCATCAGAAAGTGACGCAAACGGAGTGTACTTATAACCCGGCATTACTATATCACAATGTATCTCGTCGGCAATTACAAACACTCCATGGCGCATACATATCTCGCCCATACGCCTGAGCTCATCGGGAGTCCACACACGTCCGGCAGGATTGTGAGGATTGCAAAGCAAGAATACCTTTACCGAAGGATTGGCTGCACGGCGCTCAAAATCATCAAAATCAATGGTATACTCACCATCTGAATAAATCAGTCTGTTCTCCTCAACTATACATCCGTTGTTTCGGATAGAAGAAAAGAAACAATTATAAACAGGAGTCTGCACCATAACCTTGTCGCCAGGAGCCGCGACGGCCTTTATAACTGCCGACACCGCCGGCACTACGCCTGTAGTATAAATAATCCATTCAGGATTGAAAGTCCATCCGTGCCGGCGTGAGAACCATCCGACAACGGCATCATAATAAGACTGCGGAACATGCTCATATCCGAACACGCCATGCTCTATCCTGCCCCGCAAAGCATCAACAACAGCCGGAGCTGTGCGAAAATCCATATCGGCCACCCACATAGGAAGCATGCCCCCGATATTTGTACCGTCCCATTTTATACAGTCGGTTCCTATCCGACTGACAATCTCATCAAAATTAAATTTAGCCATAGTTCATATATAATAAGGTGAAAAACATTTATCATAAGACTTTAATCACTCTAAGAGCACAACATCAGACTTACCGGCACCACATCATGACAAGGCCACGACGAGCCCAACATACTGACGCCAAAAGACACATAAAAAATCTGCTATAACACACCCGACCACGCTAATCACTACAAATGACACAAACAAGCCGGACAAACAGCAACACAACCAAACCATACCGCATTGCCGACTTCTGACAGCACAAAAAATTATCAGTATCTGTAATTATGTCGTCAACACTCTCTGATGCTGCAAAAATACAAAAGAAAAGCCAATAAGTATATACACTTTTTACAGCTTAATAAACCAAAATCAAAGAAAAGCGTATAAAAATATATAAAAACCAATAAATCATAAAAAGTTTTTATTACATTTGCACAATGCAAACAAAAGAAACTGAATTATAAAAACATATATAAAGAATCTTTAAACAAAAAAGAAATGGCAAACGTAAAACCTGCAGAAGGTAAACTGGGTATTATGGTAGTCGGTTGTGGAGCCGTTGCTACAACTTTCATGACCGGTGTACTTATGACACGTAAAGGACTGGCTAAACCAGTCGGTTCAATGACACAGTATGATAAAATACGTGTCGGCAGAGGTGAAAACAAGAAATATCTTGCCTACGGAGACATAGTTCCGCTGGCAAGCCTCAACGACATTGTATTCGGTACATGGGATGTTTATCCCCAAAACGCTTATCAGGCAGCAATGTATGCCGAAGTGCTGAAGGAGAAAGACATCAATCCCGTGCGCGACGAGCTTGAGAAGATAGTCCCGATGAAGGCTGCCTTCGACAAGAACTACGCAAAGAGACTCGACGGCGACAACGTTAAAGACGCTGCCACACGCTGGGACATGGTTGAGCAGCTGCGCGAAGACATCCGCTCATTCAAGGAGAAAAACGGATGCTCAAGAATCGTAGTTATATGGGCTGCATCAACAGAAATCTATGTACCTGAATATGAGCCTGTACACGGTTCACTCGCAGCTCTTGAAAAAGCGATGAAAGAGGACGACCGCGAACATGTAGCACCGTCAATGTGCTATGCATACGCAGCACTCGCCGAAGGTGCACCTTTCATCATGGGAGCACCTAACACAACAGTCGACATTCCGGCTATGTGGGAAATGGCAGAGAAGACAAAGATGCCTATCGCAGGTAAAGACTTCAAGACAGGCCAGACACTTGTTAAGAGCGGATTTGCTCCTATCATCGGCACACGTTGCCTCGGACTGAACGGATGGTTCTCAACAAACATCCTCGGCAACCGCGACGGACTTGTTCTTGACGAGCCAGAAAACTTCCGTACAAAGGAAGTAAGCAAGCTGTCTACACTCGAAACCATACTGAAAGCCGAGAAACAGCCTGACCTCTACGGCAACATATATCACAAGGTGCGCATCAACTACTATCCTCCACGCAACGACAACAAAGAGGGATGGGACAACATCGACATCTTCGGATGGATGGGCTACCCGATGCAGATAAAGATCAACTTCCTCTGCCGCGACTCTATCCTTGCCGCTCCGCTGCTGCTCGACCTCTGTCTGCTCAGCGACCTTGCCGCAAGAGCCGGACGCTACGGCATACAGCGCTTCCTAAGCTTCTACCTCAAGAGCCCTATGCACGACTATACAAAGGGCGAAGAGGCCGTGAACGACCTGTTCAAGCAGTACACAATGCTGAAGAACGCAATCCGCGAGATGGGAGGCTATGAAGCTGATGAGGAAATCGACTAACAGAAAAAGCGTATTACGTATAACTCTACAATCGCTGCCAGCCCTGCTGGTGGCGATTGTACTTATTATATACGTGGTGTCTTTTCTGCCGCGCTCTACAGAGCAGATGCAGCAGGGAAGCGCGCTGATTGAATATAAGTCATACTACGAGCTGACTGTACAGGGCAAGCCCGTGGCATGCTTCGACTCGCTGACAGACAGCTGCATGTCTGAAAACATCACGCCGCAGGCCGACTCATCGATAACCCGCAAAGAATTTATCAACGGATGCTGGGTGAGCAAATATGCCTTCTTGCCGTCGTGCAGCGGAAGGATTCTGACAACCGACCCCGACAGCATGGCGTACAAGACTATCGCAGAGGCCAACAAGAACATTGAAACTGTGATAAAAAACACCGCCGAAAAACTTGAACGCTCAATAAAATCGCTAAACAAAAAGGAAGATGAACTGAAATATTATCTGAGCGTGCATAATGTAAGCGACGACGGATACAACACGATGGCCTATCTGGCCGGACGGCTGCAAAAACAGATGGATCAGGCAAAAAAGGCTCTCGAAAACATCAAGAAAGCCGAAACGGCAAAGCAGACAAGCATAAAACTCGTGAGCAAATACACGCTTGTGTATAGAGACACGGCCGACAAAGTAGTAAGAATAGCCTGCAATGCGATAACTCCTGCAAGCAAAAAGCCATTCAGAATCATACAGACTTCTGACGAAAGCACGCCCGACAACGCATCGCCCACATACCTGCACCAGTGGCTCACGCCTGCAACCGGCACTTCAAGAGACATCATTGTGGCATCATATCCGGGCTGTCAGCTCAGCATGTATGACGCCGACGGGGCAAAGGCTGCCACGTTCAGCGGCAAGGCCAACGGCAGAGGACGGCACGACGTGCCGCCGTTCTTGGCTCCCGACGGAGCTGCCGTGTATACATCAGACGGCCGCATGATGGGCATAAGCTATAAAGGAACCATAATAAGCACGAGACACTTCGGCCTCGCCCTAAAAAACTTGCTGCCATGAAGAAAATAATTTATCTCACTGCAATCGCAATAACGATGTTAATGTCGGCCTGCTCGATAAAGACGCCGGAGGGCACGGGCATTGTAAAAAAAGGCGACTACTGCTACCGCGGAGAACTTTCTAACGGCAAATATAACGGCTATGGCGTGCTGATGCTGAAGGACAGCATTGTGTACAGCGGCCAATGGAAAGACGGAAAACGCGACGGACTGGGACAGACCACCGACTCACTTGGACGCACTGTAACAAGCATTTGGAGGGCCGACACGCTCGTAAGAGGCGTAAGGACTGACTCAATGGGCGTATACATAGGCGAGTTCAGCAACAATCTGGTGGAGGAAGGCCACGGCATATACTTCGGAAATGACGGTAGTTTCTACAACGGCAACTGGAAAGACGGACTCTACAGCGGATTCGGATGCTCGCTGAGCGCTGCCGGAAAGGTGCGCACAGGCGAATGGAAAGCAGGAAAATTCCGCGGCGAACGTCTTACCTATACATCCGAACGCATATACGGCATAGATATATCGCGCTACCAACACGGCAAGGGACGCAAGAAATATCCGATACACTGGGACAAGGTGCGCATAACCCACCTGGGCAAGATAAGCCGCAAGAAGGTGAGCGGAACGGTAAACTATCCCGTGTCGTTCGTGTATATCAAGTCGACCGAAGGCATAAGCGTGCGCAATCCGTATTATCTTTCAGACTATCAGCAGGCACGCAAACACGGTATCCACTGCGGTGCCTACCACTTCTTCTCGCACACCACGCAGGCTTCAAAGCAGGCATACTATTTTCTGAAGCACTCACGCTTCAGCAAAGGCGACTTTCCGCCGGTGCTCGATGTTGAGCCTACGCCGTCGCAAGTTAAGGCGATGGGCGGTCCGGCAGCCATGTTCAGCCGCATACGCACATGGCTAAACATAGTAAGACAGCACACGGGAGTAAAGCCAATACTGTATGTAAGCCAGCAGTTTGTGAACAAGTATCTGCCCGAAGCACCCGACCTTATGCACAACTACATGGTGTGGATAGCACGCTACGGCGAATACAAGCCCGACGTGAAACTGGTGTTCTGGCAGCTGTGCCCCGACGGAAGGGTGAGCGGAATAACCGGCGAGGTGGACGTCAACGTGTTCAACGGATACCGCGACCAGTTTAACCAGTTTTTGATTAACGAAAGGATAAAATAATATCACGGCGCAAATGCGCGGACACTTATGTGAATAATGCCTGGATATTAACATGGCGCCGGCCCCGAGAGCAAAAAAGTTACGGCAATAATATGCCTTCACGGCATAAATAATCTCCCGGAGCCGGCTATACAGAAATCAATTTTCAAAATTAGACATAAGACTAAACAAACAGTAACAAAAGCATAATAAGCATGTCATCACCGACATGCCTGCCGCCATACGGCGGCCAAGGAGAGAGTGGTTCGCCCGTGATTAAACGCACAGGCGAATTTTTTATTTATACTTAATTATTATCGTAACCTTGGCGTGTGCGTAATAATTGCTGTTCTTGTCGTATCCGTAAGGCGAATCGCACTTAAGCATATAAACACGGTTCTGGCGCGAGTTCTTTGTCGTAAGAATCATCGTGCATCCATTACCGTCGCGCTTTTCGGTGAAGTCGCCATTGGAAGCCTCAGCCCTGAACGACTCAATAAGCGCCGTGATGCCTTTCTGATGAAGCTCAAGCACCTTAACAACCTTCTGCACCTTGCGTGTGCGAGGGTCGCGCTCAACAGCCGAAGTGAATCTGCTCTGCCCTATCGACGAATAGCGCTCCACCTGTCTGTCGATGCTGTTCTGAGCCATAGAGGCTATCAACGTGCCTATGGTAAAAAACAATATAAGAATTAATCTGCGTATCATGGTAGGAACATTTTATTCGTTTAACATCTCACTTATCCTACTGCGCTCGGCAGGATCGTCAATGCTGTTGAGCACGTCCTGCTCGGCACTCTCGGCAACACTCGACGAACTGATGTGCTTCTCTATGCGCTCGGCATTGTCGAGAGCATCTTCTATGTCGCCCTTTATCTCGCTCAAGTCATCTATACGTTGACCGTTCTCTATGACATAGCTGCCGCCGTATAATCTTGCAAGATAACGGTCTTCACGATAGTCGGCATAAGCCAGCACCGCCGACACCACTATCAGCACCACTGCCGCAGCAGCCGCCACGCGCATTATAACGGGGCGCAACCTGACGCGGCGCGGCTGCTTGACCATCATGGAATCAAATCCGGCAAACATATCGCGATAGCCTGCAAGATGCTCAGGCACATCGCGGCGGGCAAAGAAGCGGTATAGCCGTTCCTCCTCCTTCAGCGTAGTGTCGCCGTCGAAGAATTTTTCGATAAGCCTTTCTATGTCTTTTATCTTACGTTCGTTCATATCCGTATTTATGTATAAAGTCGTTACATCTTATGTAAATATTGTTCTCTAACAGCCTTTCGGGCCCTGCTCAGCACCTTACGCACCGAGACTTCTGTTCCGCCGGTAAGCTTTGCTATGTCGGCCATCGACATTCCGTCGATATGGCGCAGGCGCAACACAATCTGCTGTGCAGTAGGCAGCGAGTCGACAACAGCCATCATGCGGTCTATACATTCAGCATCGGCTGCGCCATGGCTCAGGTCGGGCACATCGGTTGTGTCGATGCTCAGCGTGTAATGATGACGGCGCATGTGGTCAACGCATATATTTCTGACCAGCACGCGTGCCAGCGGAGCTATGGGGCTGCGCAAGTCGGCACACATGGCCCAGAGCTTCAGCATGGCATCTTGCACCATGTCTTCGGCATCATCGGGTGTGCCGAGCCAGCGAGAGGCCAAGGCTTTAAGTTCAGGTCTGAGGGCGAATGCCTCTTTTTCAAACTCTTCTGCTGTCATCAAAAACGCTATTTTCGTAAACTCATCTCATCCTCCGGCATTGCCGGCAGGACAAACTATATATCAGTCGAAATTGTTCAGGCGGCTTGTGTCTACCCTCGAAACACCTTTGCCATATATATCGGTCTTGTCTGCCGTGCCCGAAAGTGTTATACTTCCGCTACCATTGACACCGGCAGTGACGCTGCTACAGTCGACATCCATATTAACTTTTGCTGCTCCGTCGCATTTTATGCTAATGCCGTCACCCTTGAATTTTCCGTTGATTACTCCTGATCCGGCTATATTGAAATCAACATTTTCGGCATTAATATCCATCTCGCAATAGTCAGCACTAGAAGATTTCCAATATATATTACGCGCATCAATGCCGCCGTTGATATAAACCGAGCCGCCATTGCTTAAATTCATGTCTTCTGAAGCTTTCAAATCAGACTTGCTGCTGTATGCCGCAAAATTCTGCATTTCAAATCTGCCTACTTCAAATATGCCGTTATTTGTCATGAATCCATTATTAATAATTGAATATGAGTCAGCCTTCAATTTATCAATAAATAAATTCATATTCCCATTGTTGCATACAGCAAGGATGTGTGTCTTCAAACTTTTTGCATAAAAAGTTAAAAAGCCAGAAGTATGAAGTTGGTCAATATTCGGAGCTGTAATATACAAATTACATGATGAAGAGTTAAAGCTGTTAATACAAGTATCCTTCGAAAATCCTACGACAAGTATCCCGCCATGTACGTCAAAGCTCAAGCCCTTACACACACTCTCACGACCTTCAAACACGACCTTATATTCTGAACCTTGCGTATAGTACACCTTAGCATAACTTGCCACGTTTATTCCATGGAAGTCTTTCAGCGGCAAGGTCTTTCTTATAATTCCGGAATCAGAATCTTTAAAGTTGTCATGCAGCTTAATACCAGTATTTTCCACTGCCATATTCTTGTTTGAACAGCCGCAGGCGATGAGCGGAATTGCGGCAAATAACACCGAAAACAAATATAACTTAAATTTCATAATAATCAGTTTTTTAATGTTTCTTCTGCTATAAGTACGCAGGACTATGACATTTGTGACATGAAAAACAAACTTTTTCGTTTTTTTTCTGCCGACATAAATAAACGGTATGCTGTACAGAATGCATCTGCCTGAACAACAGACAACCTAAGAACCGTATCAGTCGAAATTGTTCAGGTGGCTTGTGTCTACCCTCGAGATGCCGTTGCCGCCAATATCAGTCTTGTCGGCTGTACCCGAAAGGACAAGGTTTCCGCTGCCGTTCACTTTGGCGGTGAGGTTGCTGCAGTCGACATTCATATCTACCTGTGCCGAACCGTTACACTTGATATTTACGTCATTGCCCTTAAACTGTCCACTAATATGTCCTGTACCAAATATATTCAGTACGAATTTATCGGCACTGACATCTATGTCACATTCGTCTGTTCCGCGACAATTCCAAACAACGTTACGCGCCACAATGTTTCCGCTGCTTGCGTCAGATGCAATGTTATCCACCACAATATCGCCCGAAACATTCAGATCGGCATCGCTGCTGTATGTGGCTCTATTCTTGAGGTTAAAGCTGCCGGCATTAAACTGTCCGCCAACCTCCATACTTCCGCTGTTGACTATTCTTAACGGCCCCGTCTTCAGATTGTCTATATTTAGGTTCATCGTGCTTTTGTTAGCAATCGTCAGACTGTCGGTCTTCATGTTTTTGGCGTAGAAGTTTAAAGAGCCGATATTACTAATCTCGGTTATACTCGGAGCAGTGATATACAGACTGCAGTCATCTATGCAGGACCTTCCGCCGTCCTCGCCGCTTGAAACACCTACCACAAGAGTCTTGCCGTAGACATCAAAGCTTAAGGCATTAAAGTTGCTCTTGCTTCCCTCAAACTCTACACTATACTTAGAGCCATTGGTGTAATAGATTTTTATTTCGTTCTCAACGCTTATTTTGTTGAAATCTTTCAGCGGCAAGGTTTTCTTTATGAAGCTGTCACCAAAATCTGCAACATTGCCCGAAAGCTCAGTGCCGGTCTGTTCAGCAGGCACTTTTATATTATTACTTCCGCTGGCAAAGAGCGGAACTGAGGCAAACAACGCCGAGAACAAATATAACTTAAATTTCATAATAATCCTATTTTTATTGTCTTATTTCTATTGTCTATACGCAAGGAATTGCTGTTTGTGACATAAAAGACAAACTTTTATAAAAAATTAGCAGACATCCGAAACCGAATCACGCTGATACAGGCTCCGGCATGCACCACAAGCAATACCCGTGCAGCATTATCAGAAGTCGTTCAGGCGGCTCGTGTCTATCTTAGCAATGCCGCTGGTTCCAACGTCAGCATGGTCGGCCATACCCGAAAGCTTTATGTTTCCGTTGCCACTTGCATTGGCTGTTACACGGTTGCAGTTGACATCAATATCCATCTTTGATGCGCCCGAACAGCTTACTGAGATGTTGTCTCCTTTAAATTTGCCACTGACTTTTCCTGCCCCGGATTCTATGAATTCAATTGTATTGGCCTTAATGTTAGCCATACAATTGTCCGCGCCGCGGCCATTCCAGTTGACATTACGCGCCACTATGCTTCCGTTGTATTTAGACGCACCGCTGTTATCCACGTTAACATCGCCCGTAACATTCAGACTGACATCGCAGCTGCATGCCCCGCTGTTATCCATATCAAAACTTTCCACATTATATTTTCCGGCTATTGATATGCTTCCGCGACTTGACATCTTATATGCCCCGGTCTTCAGACTGTTCACCTTTATGCTCATCGAGCCGGTGTTGTCGATTGTAATGCGGTCGGTATTCATCTTATCGGCATAAAATACGAACGAACCTAAACTTGTAAGTTCTGTTATACTCGGTGCCGTGATATACAACTTGCATTTCTCATCATTATAACTATAAATGCGCTTCTTACTTGTATCTTTTACGAAAAGCGTGCCGTCTTTAACGTAGAACTTCAGTTTATTAAAGTCACCTCTTCTTCCTTCATACTCCACCTTATATTTAGAGCCTTGCGTATAATACACTTCAACGACTCCGTTTGCGTCTATCCCATGGAAATTCTTCAGCGACAAGGTTCTTTTTATGATACCCGCATCAGAATCAATATAGCCGTTCAGTGACTCAAAATCAGTATTCTCAACCGACACATTTCTATTGGAACATCCGCTTGAAAGGAGCGGCAGTGCGGCTAGTAGTGCCGAAAACAGATATAACTTAGCTTTCATAATAATCAGGTTTTTAATGTTTCTTCTATTATTAATACGCATTACGCTGATGTTTGTGACATAAAGAACCAAACTTAAAAAAAATATTTTGCCTACATATTGCATCTGCGTAAATCACAAGTAATGACATACAAAGCATCATCAGAAATCGTTCAGCCTGCTTGTATCAATCTTTGAGATGCCGCTGCTGCCGATGTCTGTCTTGTCGGCAGTACCCGAAAGCGTTATGTGTCCGTTTCCTTCAACGCTGGCAGTGACACTGCTACAGTTGACATCAAAATCAATTTTAGCAGAACCATCGCATTTTACATACATATCATCGCCTTTAAACTTTCCGTTGAGTTTACCCGAACCGTCTATCGTAAGATACAAACGTCCGGCATCAAAATTAATCGTACTGTTGTCGGCTCCATAACATTTCCAATACACATTGCGCGCAACGATATCACTATTAATATTATCAGCTCCACTGTTGTTTACATTCATATCACCTGAAATATTCATACGTGCATCACTGGTATAAGCACCGCTGTTAGTCAACGTGAACGTACCGGCATCTATAGTTCCGTTGTTTTTTAAGGCACCACTGTTTGAGATATTGTACGTGCCAACTTTAAGATGGTCGATGTAGAGTCGCAGAGCACCGCTGTTGCTAACGGTAAGATTTTTTGTCTTAAGACTTTCTGCTCTGAATGAAAACGAGCCGCTGCATGCAATCCGGTCGATGCGCGGAGCCGTAATGTAAAGTTTGCAGTTAAGCGTCCCCACCCTTCGCCAATTACTATTCTTTGAGTGGTTTACGACAAGCATTCCGTCAGACACCTTGAAATCCAAATTTTTCCAATCGCAGCTGCGTCCTTCAAACACAACTTTATATTCAGAGCCTTGCTTATAGTACACTTGGGCGGCACTGATTACGTTTATTCCGTGAAAATTCTTCAGCGACAAGGTCTTTTTGATAATCTCTGAATCTGAACTATAAAAGTCACCAAACGACATTATGTTCATCTTTTCGTCTGACACATTCTTATTGGAACATCCGCTTGAAAGGAGCGGCAGTGCGGCTAGTAGTGCCGAAAACAGATATAACTTAGCTTTCATAACAATCAGGTTTTTAATGTTTCTTCTGCTATAAGTACGCAGAACTATGCCGTTTGTGACACAATAAACAAACTTTTTTTCATGCTTACATAGATTAAATTATATGTATCTCAAAAGGATATTATATTCAGGCTGATAACAGCCTGATAATCAATGCGTTGCAAAAGGCCATCTTTTAGGCTGCAAAAGGACGCCTTTTAGACGATAAAAGGCCACCTTTGACGAACCAAAAGGTGGCCTTTCATAAAACTTAATGATATTTGGCTTGTATCATGGCTATGCCGTAAGCCGTTAAGACGGACTGAAGGAGGCATGCCGATACGTATTTTCGTGTATTTATTAAGATGTTTCTGTGAGCCGTGACGGAGCATTCTGCCGATTAAAACCCGAACGTCTTGACAACCTCGCCGCCATAAGTAGCCATGCTGACCTGTACCTCGTCACCTGCCGACAACTCTATGGGAAGATACTTCACGGGGATACTTATATATAGCTTGGCCGAATAATATTCGGGCACTGACGCCTGGTCGTGATACAGAGTGAGGCGCACAAGGCGCGTGCCGTCACTGCGTGTGTCGGTGCCTTCACAGGCCATGCCCACAGTCTGTTGTCCGTACTTGCCGTCAACGGTGCCGGTCTTAACGCTAAGATCGAGGTTGATGTATTTGCCGTTGTGGCTTTTCCATGCACTCTCGAATATTACCGGGTCGGTCTTCATTCCGTCTTTTATGTCGGCAACATCAGTTACAGTAGGCGTAAGCACCTGGGTGGCACCCACAAGCTCGGCCACATACGTGCCGTTATCGTCCCTCACCTTATTATAATATATAAGTGAACGATAAGCCGTATCGGGCTTTTCTGCCCATTCGAGTTTCACGCTCCGTGTAAGCCAAAGGCGCTCGTCGCGGTCGGTCATAATGCTGACCACATTAGACGACGCGTCGGTTTCAGCCTCAACAAAGTCGGCCACCATATACGACAGACTGCCGTCGCCAGTTTCGTAGCTTTCGCTGCTGCACGACACAAACAGAGCCATAAGCGGCAACAGCATCAAAAAACATCTTATTTTCACTCTGAAGCCTTTATAAAGTTTCTAGCCGGATTGGCATACATCGTGAGGATGCGCTCGCGGAGATATGCCTCGTCCTTGTTCTCAATATTTATCTTTGCCAGCTGTCCGGCAATGTATTTATCAAACGCAGCCTTGTCCTCATCAGTGTATTTGTCGGCGTGTGCGCTGTTGCCGTCAAGCGTGTCGAGGGCAATATAGTTAAACGGATAAAGCCTGTAGTTGCGGTGAATCTCATGGTCGATATGCTCCGCAATGATGTCGAATATCTTTGTCTTGGGCGTATCCGGATCGAGCGTGTCGAGCCAGTCGTCTATGCACGGCGCGCACTGATAGTGAACACGGCCCTTATATCCAATTATGCCGGTCTGCATGCTGACGACATCATCCTGAGCCGACTTCTTCCAGCCCGGAATATCGCGCTTAAGCTGAAACTCCTGAGCCTTGAGAAAATCGCACGGGTCTAACTCATACGATATTGCCAGCGGCACAATGTGCAGCCTTTTCAGCTTTTCGGTTATGCTGTCCTTGCCGCCTCCCATGGCCATCATCTTCAATATTGCAGGCTGTGTGCGGTCGTCAGAGTCCTTGGCGCGTCCCTCACGCTGTGCAATCCACATATTGTCGTGTTTCTGCTCCATGACAAAATACATATAATCAGACATAACCTTGCTTGCAGCCAAAGTCTCGCGTGGCGACAGTCCGCGCTTTACAATGAATGTCTTGTCTATCCTCACAAGGTCTTTAACCCACGGAAGCGAGAGCAGATTGTCGCCTATGGCTATCTCGCAAGTAGTGTTAAAGCCTTTGTCGATAAGTCCCTTGCCAAGAAAAGCAGGGTCGATAACGATGTCGCGGTGATTGCTCACAAAGGTATATCTGCGGCTCGTATTCAGGCATGACACATCCATGGAACATCCGCTGGTGTATTTATCAACGAGTTTCTGCAAAAAGCCATAGCAGAAATTCAACTGAAAATCAAGACTATTCTTGCATGCGTGCATCTTCTCTTTAATCATTTCAAGAGGCACACCGGGCAGTACAAAGTTCAAAACCTGCCTGAACTGAGGGTTTGCCAGCAGCCTGTCGTAGGCCTGGGGCAACTCTTCCGGCTCAAAAGGCCGTATTTCGTCAAACTCAACCGGAACTTTCATAGTATGAAAAAATTTTATGGTTAGTTTATCAAACGGTTAAAAGGGCCTTTACAAGAGACCCTCTTAACCGTATACTGAAAAGATTTCAGAATATTATCTGAACTGATTTTCAACAATGTCAGTAAGCACGTCGGTCATGTTAAGACCTGCAGCCTTAACCTGCTGAGGTATGAAGCTGGTAGCTGTCATGCCCGGAGTGGTGTTGATTTCGATCATGTTCACCTTGTCAACATCCTGACCGTCGCTGCCTTTTCCGCGGCTTATGATGAAATCGATGCGGATGATGCCGTTGCAGTGAAGAATGTCGTAAATCTGGCTTGTAATCTCATTTACGCGCTTTGTGGTCTCCTCACTGAGACGAGCAGGAGTAATCTCCTGAACCTGTCCGTTGTATTTGGCATCATAATCGAAGAACTCATGCTGTGTAACAACCTCAGTTGCGGGCAGCACAACGCTCTTCTCACGTGTCTTATAGCAGCCTATTGATATCTCTGTTCCCTCGATGAAGCGCTCTACCATAACGTCCTCACTCTCAAGCATAGCCTTGCGGATGGCCGGAGCAAGCTGGTCTTTGTTCTTCACCTTAGACACGCCGAAGCTGCTGCCGTCGGCTGCCGGTTTTACGAAACAAGGCATACCGATGCGCTGCTCAATCTCGTCGTCGCTTACAATCTCCTCATATCCCTTGCGTATAAGCAGGCTGTCGGCAACTCTCACGCCATAACCGCGCAGATATTGGTTAAGCACAAACTTGTTGAAAGTGAGCGCCTCAACAAGCACTCCGCTTGTTGAATAAGGCACATGCACGAGCTCGAAATATCCCTGCATGATTCCGTTCTCGCCCGGAGTGCCGTGTATGGTGATGTAAGCATAGTCAAACTGCACCAGTTTACCGTTCTCCATGAAGGAGAAATCGTTACGGTCAATGCGGGCCGTAGTGCCGTCAGGAAGGTTTACGTGCCAGTCGAGGTTTCTTACCACGACAATATACACATTGTAACGTTCCTTGTCAAAAAAAGAGTAAAGGCCTTGTGCAGAGCGCAATGATACCTCATACTCTGAAGAATCTCCACCGCACACGATGGCAATCGTTCTCTTTAAATTTTTCATACAATATTTTTATTTAAATTCGTTTCCATTTATATAAGTTCTCCACCGCCCTATCAGCTGTTCCATGTCGGCAGGAAGCTGCGAGGTGAAATCGAGCTGCTCGCCTGTCTTGGGATGCACAAAGCCGAGTGTACGGGCATGAAGCGCCTGACGAGGACATATCTTCAGGCAGTTCTCGATAAACTGCTTGTAGCTGCCGCTGCGGTTTCCGCGCAGTATTACGGTGCCGCCGTAGCGCTCGTCGCCGAAGAGCGGATGACCGATATGCTTCATGTGGGCACGTATCTGATGGGTGCGGCCGGTCTCAAGGATGCATTCAACCAAAGTGACATAGCCGAAACGCTCAAGCACGCGGTAATGTGTCACGGCAGGTTTGCCTATTTCTGAGTCGGGCGGAAAAACTGCCATGCGCAGTCGGTCCTTAGGGTCGCGCCCTATATTGCCCTCTATACGGCCCTCATCCTCAGTAAAATTACCCCACACCATTGCGTTATAGCTTCGGTGAGTGGTCTTGTTGAAGAACTGAACGCCGAGTTTTGTCTTTGCGTCCGGCGTCTTGGCTATGACCAAAAGGCCGCTTGTGTCCTTATCTATACGATGGACAAGTCCCACTTCTGGGCTGTTCGGATCGTATGAAGGCATATCACGCAGATGCCATGCAATGGCATTTACCAGCGTGCCGTGATAGTTGCCGCAGCCCGGATGCACTACAAGTCCGGCAGGCTTGTTGACAACCATAAGCTCAGAATCCTCATAAACCACATCAAGCGGAATATCTTCAGGCTCAATGGTATTGTCATACTGCGGACGGTCGAGCATCAGAGTGATGACATCGAGCGGACGAACCTTGTAGTTGCTTTTCACCGGAACGTCGTTGACATGAACGAATCCGGCATCAGCCGCACGCTGTATGCGGTTACGGCTTGTGTGCTGCAGCTTTTCGAACATATACTTGTCTATGCGCAAGGGCACCTGTCCCTTGTCCACGACAATGCGCAGATGTTCGTAGAGCTGTTGCTGCTCGTCGTCCTCAAGTTCCTCTATATAATTGTCTGTCATATAAATCTTTCGTTTTATCAGCTGCTGCCGGCAGTCACAATCTCATAATCATGGCAGCCATTATCATTCCGGACCTGTAACCACCTCAAATTCATCCACGTCGCCCTCCTGAGTAGAGCCGTGCTGTACGGAAGGGTCTGTGTATCCGTTATGCGCCGAAGAATCGGGCCCTTCGTCATAATAGTAGTCAGGATCGGCATATATTATCGAGTCGTTCATGTCGCGCATGCCGTCACCGACCTGCAGGATGAGCATGTCGTTCACCGACACCTTTTCGCCATTGTGCAGACTTCTGCCTCCGGCCTTCAGTCCATAAACCCAGTCTTTCTCACCCGGAATATATTCTGTCGGACCGACCTTGAATCCCATAGCAATCAGCTTGGCCCTCGCCTCGCGGTAAGAACAGTTGTCGATGATATCCGGAACGGTGAGCATTGGTGAACTCGACGAGTTGATAACGACATAAATTACACGCCCCGACTTAACTTCCTTGCCTGCCTCGGGCGACTGTTCAAGGATGCAGTCGGGCGGCAGCGTCTTCACGTATCCCGTGTCGCTGACAACAATCTGCAGGCCCTTGTCATTAAGTATGTGCTCAGCATCGGCAAAGAGCTTATGCCTCACATCAGGAATCTTGATTTTCTCGCCATGATGGGTGTAAATATCAATACCAATCTTGACGCCCCAGCAGAGCAGGACAACAACCAAGAGCATTGCAAAGAGGTTAGCCCAAAGCTTTAAACTAAAGATTTTTCCGAAGAAATCTTTTGTCTTCATCTACGTCGTAGGTTTTTCTGCAAAGGTATAAAAAAAAGAGAAAGAAGCAAAGATATTACTTTACTTCTTTCTCTTTTCCCGTTTAATTTCTTCAGAGCACCTGATTATTTACCATGGTTCTCGTCTGAAACTGTAAGCTTTTTACGCCCCTTTGCACGACGTGCTGCAAGCACGCGACGGCCGTTCTTTGTAGCCATTCTCTCACGGAAACCGTGCTTGTTCACTCTCTTTCTGTTGTGCGGCTGAAATGTTCTTTTCATCTTATTTAATTATTTATTGTTATTTTATTCCACGCTTTGGGCTGCAAAAGTACACATTTCTTTTTAAATAACCAAGAATTAAGCGTTTTTTAGGTCGAACTTTTATGTTTTTTTCTAAAAAAATCGTAACTTTGCGCCCTGAAAGCCAAATATTTACAACATCAAGCGGCTTAGAGCCGGGCTGTCTGTCCGGCATCGGAGGTAAAACAGCGCCTCGCATTCTTACAGGAAACAACAATAAATTGATATTTTACGAACAATGATTAACTCACAGGAAATTAAAAAAGGAACATGCATCCGCATGGACAATCAGGTATGGATTTGCATCGACTTCCAGCATGTTAAACCAGGTAAAGGAAACACCGTTATGCGCACAAAGCTGAAGAACGTAACCGACGGCCGCGTTCTGGAGCGCACTTTCCAGATTGGTTTCAAGCTCGAAGACGTAAGAATCGAGCACCGTCCTTATCAGTATCTTTATGAGGACCCGACAGGTCTTATCTTCATGAACCAGGAAACTTTCGAGCAGATTCCTATCGCCAAGGATTCTATCATCGGCGTTGACTTCATGAAAGAGGGCGACATCGTTGAGGTTGTAACAGATACTACTGACGGAACTATCCTCTATGCTGAGATGCCTGTAAAGACAAACTTGCGCGTTGCACACAGCGAGCCGGGCATCAAGGGCGATACAGCAACTAACGCTACTAAACCCGCTACACTCGAGACAGGAGTTGAGGTCAGAGTTCCGCTGTTCATCAACGAAGGCGACCTCATCCAGGTTGACACACGCGACGGAAGCTATCTGAGCCGCGTAAAGGAGTAAGCATGCCCAACCTGACGTTGAGGACATAAGAAAACAAGGAGCCAAAGCTTCTGTACGGCGGCCGCAGATATGCTATGACGCGGTTTCCTTACTGAAGGTTTGGCTCCTTGCCGTTTACAATTCTCCGATATAAAAAGGAGCACATATTAAGTAACAGTTAACCTTGCAAGACAAATGAAATATTCTTTTATCATACCGGTGTTCAACCGTCCGGATGAAGTTGACGAACTGCTGAAGAGCCTTACGGCACAGACGGTGAAAGACTTTGAGGTGATTATCGTTGAAGACGGCAGCACACGCACATGCAAGAGCGTATGCGACGGATACAGCGGAGCGCTCGACATACAGTATTTTATGAAGAAGAACAGCGGCCCTGGACAAAGCCGCAACTATGGCGCGGAACGCTCTAAAGGAGAATATCTCATTGTACTCGACTCTGACGTGGTGCTGCCCGAAGGATATTTAGCTGCCGTAGACGCCGAACTGACAAAGACAGGAGCCGACGCCTTTGGCGGTCCTGACCGCGCACACGACTCCTTCACCGACACGCAGAAGGCCATAAGCTACTCTATGACAAGCTTTTTCACCACAGGAGGAATAAGAGGAGGAAAGAAAAAGCTTGACAAGTTTTACCCCCGTTCGTACAACATGGGCATACGCCGCAGCGTCTATCTGAAGTTGGGAGGATTCTCTAAGATGCGATTCGGCGAGGACATCGACTTCAGCATACGCATATTCAAGGCTGGCTGCAACTGCCGCCTGTTCCCTGACGCATGGGTATGGCACAAGCGCCGCACCGACTTCCGCAAGTTCTACCGACAGGTGTTCAACAGCGGAATAGCGCGCATTAATCTGTATAAGAAGTATCCCGAATCGCTCAAAATAGTTCACATGCTGCCGACAGTGTTCACCGTAGGCGTAACGGCACTGGTGCTTATATCAGCCGTAGGCCGTGTATTAATGGAATACGACAATATCGACAAGTGGTACTGGCTGTGCGCCGGACCGTGGCTTCCGATACTTCTCTACTGCCTGCTGATACTCATCGACTCATCAATAAGCAACCGCAGTTTTAAGGTAGGACTGCTCAGCATACCTGCATCGTTCATCCAGCTGTTCGGCTACGGATGCGGATTTATCACTGCATGGTGGAAACGCTGCGTGCTGAAACACGACGAATTCCATGCATTCGAGAAAAACTTTTATAATTGAGAATGGAGAATTGAGAATGGAAAATTATGATTACCTTTGAAGGTATAATATTGATATAGTCTGATTATTCATTCTCAATTCTTCATTAAAAACAATATGCTGACAGCAACCAGCTGCATATCTGATTTATGCAATCGACATACGCATTTATTTCTTTACCTTTATAACCTTATTTTTTACCTTTACAACCTTAAAACGACACTAATGCTGCAACGAAAAGAAAACATAATATTAACCAAGACCGAGGCCTTTTCTGCACGTATAGTCAACATGCACAGATACCTTGTTGAGGTGAAACACGAACGCATTATAGCGAACCAAATACTTAGAAGTGGCACAAGCATTGGGGCTAATACAGCTGAAAGCAGAAATGCACAAAGCAAAATTGACTTTATACATAAACTAAGCATTGCGCTAAAAGAAGCCGACGAAACAGAATATTGGCTGAAAATGCTTAACAGCGGCCATTATATCACGGACAAGCAACTGCAATCTATGATGAACGACAACGAGGAAATTATACGCATACTCACCAAAATCATAAAAACATCAAAAAGCAGTTTGGAACCATAAGCAGAGATATTTATCTGCCCTGCTATTACTCCATCTCTACATTTTGTAACAATCCAACTTCTTTTGTACACTCCCAATCTACAAACAAAGAGACACCATAATAATCAAAAAGGCAAATCATAATTTTCCATTCTCAACTCTCAATTCTCAATTCAAAACTATATGTCAAAACTAAGCATAAACCAATGGGCCGAGGACGACCGGCCACGCGAAAAGATGATGCGGCTCGGGGCACAGGCACTGTCGAACGCCGAACTGCTGGCTATACTCATAGGCTCGGGCTCGCCCGAAGAAAGTGCGGTAGACCTCATGAAGAGAGTGCTAAACGACTGCAACAACAACCTTAACTCTCTCGGCAAGATGGGCATCGACCAGCTCACATCCGGAAAATACAAAGGTCTGGGACCGGCCAAGGCCGTAACCATACTGGCAGCCTGCGAACTGGGCAAGCGCCGACAGGCCGAGAAGGCAGAAGAGCGCAAGAGGCTCGACTCGGCAGCGGCAATCTACGAGTTTATGCACCCTAAGATGCAGGATCTGAGCGAAGAGGAGGCATGGATTCTGCTGATGAACCAAAACTGCAAGCTGATAAAACACATGCAGCTGTCGCACGGCGGCATAACCGAAACGGCCGTGGACATACGCGTAGTGATAAAGAACGCGCTGCTGTGCAACGCCACCATCGTGGTGCTCTGCCACAACCATCCGAGCAACAACCCAATGCCGAGCGGCGACGACGACAGGCTGACGCAGCGCATGAAGAAAGCATGCGAGATAATGCGCCTGCACTTTCTCGACCATCTGATAATCACAGACGGACGATATTACAGCTATTCGGAGGAAGGACGGCTGTAAATACTGCCGTTTAAAACAGACCTTACATTAAAAAAAGCTATTTAAAAACAACAAAGTTACACATAATAAGCGACTTTTCCACTACTCCGAAGAAGAATCCCGACAAAGAAATTAGAACCTATTTGCCAAGGATTATGACAGCGACAGACATCTATGCCGCAAAGCCTAAAGTAGGGTTACGCAACCTAAAAGGAAAAGCTATCGTAATCGTGCAACAAGTAACACACGGACATAAAAAAGCAGCATAAATTTTGTTATACGCTTTTTTTCACCTATCTTTGTATTATCCTATGCCATAAAAGGCAGGATAAAGGGGCTACACGACTTGTACGGCGTGCTGAAAATAACATAAAATAATAAAAGAAAAAATCATGACTCAAGAAGAAAAGACAAACATAGAGGAAAGAATCGTGGATGTGCTCAAGACTGTCTACGACCCGGAAATACCCGTAAACATATACGACCTCGGACTGATTTACAAGATTGACGTGAAAGACGACGCCACCGTGGACATCGACATGACCTTCACGGCACCGACATGTCCGGCGGCAGACTTCATACTCGAGGACGTAAGGCAGAAGGTTGACAGCCTTGAAGGAGTAAAGTCGGCCACGGTGAACCTCGTGTTCGAACCTGTGTGGGACCAGAGCATGCTCAGCGAGGAGGCTAAGCTGGAGCTGGGCCTTGAATAAAAACATAGCTTAAACATCAAAAACATCTGCGCCATGAGAAAGAATGTCTACATACTGTCGGACGCACATCTGGGCTCGCTGGCCATTGAACACGGCCGCACTCAGGAGCGCAGGCTTGTGCGGTTTCTTGACGAGATAAAGGACAAGGCCGCGGCAATATATCTGCTGGGCGACATGTTCGACTTTTGGTACGAATACAAATATGTTGTGCCTAAAGGCTATACACGCTTTCTCGGCAAGCTGTCTGAACTTACCGACATGGGCGTGGAGGTGCACTTCTTCACCGGCAACCACGACATCTGGATGTACGGCTATCTTGAAGAGGAGTGCGGAGTGATAATACACACAAAGCCTACGACGGTTGACATATACGGAAAAATATTCTACATGGCACACGGCGACGGACTGGGCGACCACGACCCGAAGTTTAACTTCATACGCCGCGTGTTCCATAATCATGTATGCCAGCGCATGTTCAGCGCGCTGCATCCGCGCTGGGGCGTATGGTTCGGACTGACATGGGCCAAGCACAGCCGCATGAAACGTGCCGACGGCAAGGAGCCGCCATACCAGGGCGAGAACAACGAGGCACTCGTGACATACACCAAGAAGTATATGAAGACTCATCCTGACATCGACTATTTCATCTACGGTCACCGCCATATTGAGCTTGACCTGATGCTGTCGCGCAAGACAAGGATGATGATTATAGGCGACTGGATATGGCAGTTCACCTATGTTGTGTTCGACGGCGAACACCTGTTCCTCGAAGAATACGCTGAAGGCGAAAGTAAGCCATAAGCCTGCAGTTGTTCTGACGGCACACAACAGGCAGCATGCGGAACTACGGCATGCAGCAACAATAACGACAACACGCACGAGGCGTAAGCCTCAACAAATAAAAAAGGTGAGAAAGACGGCGTCATGACAAATCAGACGCACATGCTTTCTCACCTTTTATTGTATATTATCCGTATGAAGCTTACAGCAGATTCATTGTGTCTGTTGCAATCATCAGCTCCTCGTCGGTAGGTATTACGCATACCGTAACCTTAGAGTCGGGAGTAGAGATGATGGCTTCCTCACCACGGACAGTCTTGTTCTTCTCAACATCGAGCTTAACGCCCATGTACTCCATGTTGGCACAAACCTGCTCACGCATAGAATACTGATTCTCGCCTACACCTGCAGTGAACACGATGATGTCGCATCCGCCCATGGCAGCAGCGTAAGCACCAACGTATTTCTTTATTCTGTAGTTATACATGTCGAGAGCTATCTTGGCACGCTCGTTGCCCTGCTCTACGGCTGTGTCAATCTCGCGCATGTCTGAAGAGATGCCTGTTATGCCGAGCACACCGCTCTTCTTGTTGAGCAGGTTAGACATTCCGTCTGCGTCGAGACCAAGTTTCTTCTCCAGGAATGTTATGGCACCGCCGTCGATATCGCCGCTTCGTGTGCCCATCATGAGTCCTTCCAGCGGAGTGAGTCCCATAGATGTGTCAACACATTTGCCTCCGTCAACGGCAGCAACGCTGCCTCCGTTACCTATATGGCAGGTGATAATCTTCTTGTCGGCAGGATTTACGCCAAGGAACTCGCACACTCTCTGTGAAACATAACGGTGACTTGTTCCGTGGAATCCGTAGCGGCGCACGCCATATTTCTCATAAAGCTCATAAGGTATGGCATAGAGATATGAGTGTGCAGGCATTGTCTGATGGAAGGCAGTGTCGAACACGCCAACCTGAGGCAGACCGGGCATAAGCTCGCTTACGGCCTTAACACCCTTGAGGTTAGCCGGGTTGTGCAGCGGAGCCAGGTCGATGCAAGCCTCGAATGTCTTGAGCACCTCGTCAGTCAGCAAAACACTCTTGTTGAAATTCTCGCCTCCGTGTACCATACGGTGACCAACGGCGTCTATCTCTTTAAGGTCTTTGATAACTCCAATCTCGGGATCAGTGAGCAGTGAGAAGATAAACTTCACTCCCTCTGTATGCTCCGGGATGTCGTGCATTATTTGTTTTTTCTCTCCGTTAGGCAGTTTAACTTTAACAAAAGCGCCGTCGAGACCAACGCGCTCTGCTCCGCCTGATGTCATGACAGACTTGTCGTCCATGTTGTAAAGTGCATACTTGATAGACGAGCTGCCGCAATTTAAAACTAATATTTTCATGATTATAATTTAATTTTTTGTAGTTAAAGGAGTTAAAGGAGTTATAGTAGTTAAAGTCAATAGCCCTTTTGGCTATCATCAGCATAGCCGTTATTTATCACGCCCTTACAATATGCATTAAGCAGACGGCTTGCGTCTGAAAGCGCACCCATAAGTTCACTAAAAATTTCAGCGCCGACATATCCAAGGTCTTTAGACAAATAGACATAGCATCTGCATTCCTCTATGCTGCCCTGCGCGATGTTATAAAAACGCAGTTTATCGGCTTTGCTAAGTTTTTTGTATCCTTCAGCAATGTTAGCCGGAATAGAAACTGCGGCTCTTTTAAACTGAGAACTGAGCCCGAAGCGTTCGCACTCGGGAAATGTGTTGGCTATCTTATACACCATCAAGGTAAACTTGTAGGCTTTCTGCCATGCCACTACACTCTCAAAGTTTTTTATCTGCAAGGCTATTGACTTTAACTCCTTTAACTACTATAACTACTTTAACTCCTGTAAATTACTATTATGCTTTCGCATCCATTGCCTGGCATGCGGTGATGGCTACCATCTTGTAGATATCGTCTACTGAGCAGCCGCGGCTGAGGTCGTTAACAGGACGGGCGATACCCTGGAGGATAGGACCGAGGGCTACGGCGTCGCCAAGACGCTGAACCAGTTTGTATGAAATGTTTCCAACCTCGAGGCATGGGAATACCAATACGTTGGCCTTGCCTGCTATCTCGCTTCCGGGAGCCTTTCTCTCGCCTACTGAAGGAACGAGGGCTGCGTCTGCCTGAAGCTCACCGTCAATCTTGAGAGCCGGGTCAAGCTCCTTTGCCAGTTTTGTAGCCTCAACCACCTTGTCGACAACTTCGTGGCTTGCGCTGCCTTTGGTTGAGAAACTGAGCATTGCAACGCGCGGATCAGCAAAGCCTGCAACTGATTTGGCTGTCTGGGCTGTGCATACTGCTATCTGAGCCAGCTGCTGTGCATCGGGAACAGGAGTAACGGCTACGTCGCCTACAACGAGCACACCGTTCTCGCCATACTCAGGCTGCTTTGTGATGAGCAGCATGGCACCGCTTACGCATGTGATTCCGGGAGTGCACTTGATGATCTGAAGAGCCGGACGAAGAGTGTCGGCTGTTGTGCTCAATGCTCCAGAAATCTGACCGTCGGCTCCGTTAGTCTTGATAATCATACATCCCAGATAAAGAGGATTCTTAACCAGCTCGCGGGCCTGCTCGATGGTCATGCCCTTCTTCTTGCGAAGCTCTGCAAGCAGTGCTGCATACTCCTCGCTCTTAGGATTGTTTTCAGGGTCAACGATAGTAGCTTTGTCGATATTTTTCAGACCCCATTTCTCGGCCAGAGAATTAATCTCATCGGGGTTGCCGATAAGAATAATGTCTGCCACACCATCGGCCAGCACCATGTCGGCTGCCCTTAAAGTGCGCTCCTCGGTGGCCTCGGGGAGTACAATGCGCTGCTTGTTGCTCTTAGCGCGCTCAATAATCTGCTGAACTAAATCCATAGTTTTGTAGTTTATTAATATATTATGTGTGTTTTGTAATTTCTACTTTGCAAAAGTAGAAAAAATAATCCGAATAACATTGGGCTATTCCTTTTTTTTGATTAATTAAACGATAATAATCAAAAAGCCTGCAACGTTGGCAAAAATCAGCATCGCAAGATGTAGCGTAAAGATACAGAAAATATCTGACGACACACTGAGGCATGAAAAAAGCCGGCACTCGCCATCGGGCACCGGCTAACGTTTTTCATCTGTATTTTTGATCGGCTGCACCGTCATCGCCATACCGTCACGGCACTGCCCATACATGCCTGTATTCTAAAAGGCCACGTTTTAGCTTCTAAAAGGCCGTCTTTTACACTGCAAAAGGGCACCTTTTGGAGCCTAAAACGTGGCCTTTTGCAACGCATTGAATATCAATATGTTACGCAGGCGCATTTTTATGGCCTTAAAACGGCTGTAATTATGTCAGAATTCAACATACGGACGCAGCCTGGCTATGGCCTCAGGCGTAAAGTCTCTGCAGAGTTTCAAGTCGTCGAGCGAATTAATTCTTCCGTGCACCCGGCGATATTCTATTATAGTGCGTGCCTGATAAAAGCCTATGTAAGGATGCTTGCGCAGACCACTCAGCGACAGCTTGTTAAGGTTGAGCCGCCTCACCACGGGGTGTTTCACCACGAAATAGGCTATGGCCGACTCGGGGAAATTGTCAATCTCGCGCAACTGCTCCACGCTTACGTATCCGCCCAGCCTCTTGCCGTAGCTTATTATCGCACGCGCAAAACCGCTGCCTACGCCCGGCACACGCTTCAGCGCGGACGTGTCGGCGGTGTTCAGCACTATGTGTTCGCCCGGTTTTATCTTCACGGGATAGCGCAGCGTGTCGCGTATGGTGAGATCGGCCGTCCGGCCACCATACACCTCGGCAGCAGGGCGATAGTCGCCCGTAATGTGTATATATGGCTCAAGCTCCTTATATTTCTGTGCCGTAAGTCCGTAAAGGCGCGCAAAGTCGGCCTTGGTGCGGTAGACTCCGCCCTTGGCCCTGTAACGGTATATGTTTCTGACCTGCCACGGCGCAAGACCGAGAGCCAGGAGCTGCGTGCTGTCTGCCGTATTGGGGTCAAATGCCGTAAGCCTTGCAGCCGGAGCCTCATCATAGACAGCACCGCCGCCACGGCGCATGCCATAAATCTTATGACGCCGTGCCTCATCCCGTGGCACGCCGTCTTTGTCATCACCTGATGTCGACATATATCTCACGCCGACATAGCTAATTCCTGCCAGCGCAACAACAAGCACCAGCAACACCGCCACAACAAGATGGCGGTCGGTTCTCTGTAAATAAAAAAAGCGTCTCATAGTATTATATCCAAATATTGCGCACAATGCGAAACGCACAGCCACACGGGCTACAAGATGCCAAACTGATGCAGAAATATGGCCGCTATGGCTGTGGGACAGACATAGCGCACGGCAAAGAAATAGAGCCTGAAGAAGGTGCTTTTCAATGTTCCGTGATTTGTAAACTCGTATATTGCCACACGGCGCGGTATGTGCCAACCAACAAATATGCATGTAAGAAAACTTCCAAGCGGCAAAAGTATCTGGGCAGACAGGAAATCAAGACTGTCCATGAGCGACTTGCCGAAAAAGCCCAGGCCGCTAACAGCTCCTGCCGACAACGAGCACAGCACGGCTATCACACTGCATATGGCAGTGACAATCCATGCTCCGCCCCGGCGCGACAAGTGCAGCTCCTCGTGAAAGAAGGCAGTGGCTATCTCGTGCATCGAAATAGTGGATGTCAGGGCGGCAAGCGCCATAAGGGCATAAAACATCACTGATATCACGTAGCCAACTGCAGGCATGCCCGAAAAGGCCTGCTGAAACACATTCGGAAGTGTTATGAAAATGAGCGACGGACCAGAGTCGGGACTAACTCCCACTGAAAATGCCGCAGGAAATATCATAAGTCCGGCAAGCACGGCTATCAGAGTGTCTATCACGGCTATATGCACGGCCGATTTGCCAAGATTGGTATCACGGTTAAAATATGACGCATAAGTGCAAAGACAGGCCGTGCCCAGACTGAGCGAGAAGAACGCCTGACCGAGCGCATCGAGAAAAACGTTACGTGTTATCTTTGAGAAATCCGGCTTAAATAAAAACTCCACTCCGGCCGACGCGCCGGGAAGCGAACAGGAAGCGACGACAATAATGACAAGCAGGACAAACAACGCCGGCATCATAACCTTTGCCGCACGCTCTATACCGTCGCGTATGCCGTGAGAAACGATGTAATGAGTTATCATCACAAACACCACAGCCCAAGCCGCCGGCTTAAACACGCCCGACGAAAATGTCGTAAAATAATTCACTATATAATCTTTGTCGCCCTGCAGATGCTCAAGTATCGACGCAAAGAAGTATTGCAGGCACCATCCTGCCACCACAGCATAAAAGCCCAAGATGATTATAGCCGTCAGCACACCCATATAGCCTATCACTCCCCAAGGACGGCCATGCGACAGCTTGCGGTAGGCGCGCGCAGCATTGGTGGCAGAATTTCGGCCTACGATAAACTCACTTATCATGCCTGGTATGCCGAGAAACATCACACAGGCAAGATACAGAAGAATGAAGGCAGCGCCGCCGTCGTGGCCTGCCATGTATGGAAAGCGCCACACATTGCCAAGCCCTACAGCCGAGCCGGCAGTGGCAAGAATCACCCCAAGTTTGCTCCCAAAATTTACTCTCTCGGTATTGTGCATTATTTTTTACAGATATTTAGATTAGTCCGAACTGATGCAGGAATATAAGCAGGATGCAGACCGGACAAATATACTTCATACAAAAAAGATACGTGTGAAAGAACTTACCGCGCAACGTGCCCCAATTGGTAAACTCATCGCGAACCATCTTATGCGGCAGATACCATCCTACAAACAGGCATGTGAGAAATCCCCCGACAGGCAACATTATCTGTCCGGTGAAGAAATCGAACAAATCAAACAGTGAGCGGCCGCCTATCTGAAGTGCGTCCCACTTGCCAAGCGACAGCGAACACACCGCCCCGATCAACGCGCCCGACAGTGTCACGATTAACGCAGCACGCTTGCGGGTGGTGTGAAACTCCTCATGGATAAACGCCGTGCTGACTTCATGAAGAGAAATGAGCGACGTAAGTGCGGCCAGAGCCAGCAGCCCGTAGAACGCCAAAGCTACGATATAGCCCACCACAGGCAAGCCTGAAAAAGCCTGCTGAAAGACATTGGGGAGCGTTATGAATACAAGCGACGGACCGGAGTCGGGATTTATGCCGACAGAAAAGGCTGCCGGGAAAATCATGAGGCCGGCAAGTATGGCCACCATGGTGTCGATAAGACCTATCTGGACGGCCGAACGCATAAGGTTGGTCTGACGGCTGAAATATGAAGCATACGTGCAAAGACAGCCCATTCCTATGCTCAATGAATAGAACGACTGCCCGAGGGCACCGAGAAAGACATCGCCGTCGACAGCCGAAAAGTCGGGCTTAAACAAAAAAGATATTCCCCTGCCGGCTCCCGGAAGCATGCACGAAGACACGACAATGACCAAAAGCAGCACAAAAAGCAGAGGCATAAGCATCTTTGAAGCACGCTCAATACCTCCGCGCACACCATGCATAATAATATAATGGGTAAGCAACAAGATGACAACCGTCCAAAGCAACGGCTTGAAAGGATCTTTCTCAAAAGTCTGAAAATAACTTGTGAAAAACTCCGGCGAACCATGGAGATGCCCCATCAGCGAGGCAAATACATACTGAAGACACCAGCCCGACACCACAGCATAATAGCCCATGATGAGAAAACCGGTAAGTACGCCGAGATAACCGACCAATGCCCACGGCGTGCCACCCGACAAAGAGCGGTAGGCACGGGCTGTGTTGGATGCCGCGCGGCGTCCGATGATAAACTCGCTGACCATGCACGGGATGCCGAGCAGAAACACGCAGCATATATAAATAAGGATAAAGGCCGCACCGCCGTGGTCGCCTGCCATGTATGGAAAACGCCATACGTTGCCAAGACCCACTGCCGAGCCTGCCGTGGCAAGTATTACTCCAAGTTTACTTCCGAAATTAGCTCTGTCTGTTTGCATAATGTATGATTTTTTATAAAAAAGCATCCGCCTTCCCTCCGTCAACCGGCAACTACGGCACATAAATCATGTGACGACAGCGATGCCATCATAAAAGGGGAATGACATTACTTTATAATTTAGCAACTAATCAGTTGCAAATTTATAAAATTTATCATACTTTTGCAGCAAAAATAAAAGTAAAGATGAAAAATATTGGCAAATATATCAGAAAATACCCTTTTTCGTGTATTTTCGTGGTCATTATATGGTATTTGTGTTTTGGCTATCCGCCACATACTCCGCTCGACCATGTGGCTTTTATAGACAAATGGGTGCACATCACTATGTATGCCGGAACATGCACAACAATATGGATAGAATATCTCAGACGTCACCCTGTGCCCGAGAAAATGAAACTGTTCGTATGGGCATGGCTTGCCCCCATACTGATGAGCGGACTGATAGAGATACTGCAAGAGAACTGCACCGGAGGCAGAAGAAGCGGCGACTGGCTCGACTTTGCGGCCAATTCTACAGGCGCAACGCTTGCTGCCGTTATCGGTATTCTTCTGGCAAGGTATCGCGCCAGACACTGAAAGGCGAACTGCGGAGCGATGAGTTATAAAAACGGCGGTCGCCCGTAACCTCGTCGGCAATGAAGCCGGGCTTCACGAAAGGTTCGTCCTCGCTCTGAAGTTCAACTTCTGCCATCACCAGACCATCGTTCTCACCATAGAACTCGTCTACCTCAAACACATGATTGCCGCTGTTGACGAGATAGCGTGTCTTGTCTATTATTCCAGGCTCGCAAAGCTTCATAAGATGCTCTGCCTCATCAATGGTTATCTCTTTTTCAAATTCGTAACGGCTCATTCCGTTGTCGTCAGACGGGCCCTTAATGGTAAGATATCCGCGGTTGTCGCGAATACGCACCCTTACGGTACGTCCGCGCTCACTGCAGATGTAACCTTGTCGTATGCGGCTCGACGAACTTGCCTGCACCGCATACGGCCGGCCGGCCTTGTGAACCAAGAACTTGCGTTCTATCTCCAAACCACTCATATTACATTTGGTTTATCATCAAGACAACAAGATATATGACGGCAAATATCACCAATGCCGCAAATATCCATGTTACAACTTTCTTGCCTTGCTTCTCTTCCTCTGCCTCGCGTCTTGCGCGACGTAATTTTCTGTTCTGACTCATAGCTATTATATTTAAATATTAAGGTTTTTAAAATTTTATTCTTGTAAATTCCGCATGCAACGGCAACCGTCTCACAGCGCAGCATGCACTACACTGACCGCCGCACGGGTGCATAATGGAGTATAAACTAACCGCCGGAAACTGGTTCCGGCAGGCTGTATGCGACAGAGAATCACTCTTCGTCGGTTACAGGGAACTCCATAAGGTATGCCTTGATGAATCCGTCAATCTTGCCGTCCATCACACCTTCAACGTCAGATGTCTGATAGTTGGTGCGGTGGTCCTTCACACGGCGGTCGTCAAACACATAACTTCTTATCTGGCTTCCCCACTCTATCTTTTTCTTTCCGGCCTCAATCTTGGCCTGAGCCTCGAGGCGCTTTTTCATCGCACGGTCGTAGAGTTGCGATTTGAGCAGTCGCATTGCGTTGTTGCGGTTTTCGAGCTGTTTGCGGCTCTCGGTGTTCTCGATGAGGATTTCTTCCTCCTCGCCCGTGTCAGGGTCAACATACTGATAGCGCAGACGCACACCGGTCTCCACCTTGTTTACGTTCTGACCGCCGGCACCTCCTGAACGGAACAAGTCCCAGCTGACCTTTGACGGGTCGACATAAACCTCGATGGTGTCGTCGACAAGAGGCGAAACGAACACGCTGGCGAAACTCGTCATGCGCTTGCCCTGGGCGTTGAACGGAGATACACGCACCAGACGGTGAACGCCGTTCTCGCTCTTCAGATATCCGTAGGCATACTCGCCGCCCTCAATCTCCATGGTTACGCTCTTTATTCCGGCCTCATCGCCTTCCTGAAGGTTGCTTATCGTCACCTTATGACCATGAGCCTCGGCCCAGCGCATATACATACGCATGAGCATCTGAGCCCAGTCCTGACTCTCAGTGCCGCCCGCACCACTATTAATCTTGAGAACACAGTCCATCGGGTCTTCCTTCTGGCGGAGCATATTCTTGAGCTCCAAGTCCTCGATAGCCTTAATCGCCTTGGCATAGTCTTCGTCAACTTCCTCCTCAGTAACCATCTGTTCATGATAGAAGTCGAAAGCCAGTTTCAGCTCATCGGCGCAAGTGCGCACTTCCTTATATCCGTCGAGCCAGCGCTGAATGCCTTTTACCTTCTTCATCTGCTCCTGCGCACGCTTCGGGTCGTCCCAAAAATCCGGCGCCTGTGTGCGGAGCTGTTCTTCCTCAAATTCTATTTTTTTCTTGTCTATGTCAAGATAATGGTGCAGTGCGTCGGCACGCTCCATCACGTCTTTCAACTGATCACTTGTTATCATCTGGTTACTTTCGTTATTTAAAATTATTTTTCAGAAGCAGCCTGCTGCTCAGCCTCAGCGTCTTCATACATTTTATTGATAATGTCGGCATAGTTTTTATTAAGCACCTTGCGCCTTATCTTCAGCGTGTTGGTAAGTTCTCCGGCCTCCATCGTGAAGTGTTTCGGCAATATGGTGAAACGCTTGATTTTCTCATAACTTGCAAACTGCTGCTGAAGGGTCTCTATGCGCTCGGCCATCATCTTGTTGATGCGTGCATTGCCACACAACTCTTCACGGCTGCCAAACTTTATGCCGTTGTCGTGAGCATATTCCTCAAGCAATGCATAATCGGGAATTACCAGTGCCGAAACAAACTTGCGCTGGTCGGCTATCACGGCTATCTGGTCGATAAACTTGTCGACTAACAGCTTCGATTCTATCATCTGCGGAGCTATATATTTGCCGTTGGATGTCTTGAACAGGTCTTTTATTCTGTCTTTCAGGAACAGCTCACCTTTCTTTATATATCCGGAGTCGCCTGTATGGAAGTATCCTTCGCTGTCGAACACTTCGCGGTTAAGAGCATCACGTTTATAATATCCCTTTGTTATAGTCGGGCCTTTGAGCAGAATTTCGTCGTTCTCGCCGATTTTAATGTCAAGTCCGCGTATGGGCTTGCCGACAGAACCTATGGTGAAAGGCTCGTCCTTGTGGTCGCACGACACGGTGGCAAGGCTCTCTGTGAGGCCGTATCCGACAATCATGTTTATTCCTATCGAATGGACAAAGCACTCAACTTCCTCTGACACAGTGGCTCCCGCCGTAGGGAATATGTTTGGATGATCAAGCCCGAGCTCGTTTCTGACAATGCTGAATAGCGTTCTGTTCATTAGCTGATACTTCATCTTAAGTCCCAGCGGCGGACGCTTGCCCCGGCTGAGATACTCGATGTTGTGCTTGCGGCCTACAGCAAGGGCCTTCATGAACAGCTTGCGCCTGACAGGGTTGGCACGGTCTATCTGGTCTTTAACTCCGGCATAGACTTTCTCCCAGAATCTCGGAACCGAGCTCATACATGTCGGGTGAGTCTCACGCATCGACTTCTGTATTTCCTTTGGATTGGTATTGATGACAATCTCGGCACCCTCGCTGAGGCACAGGAACATCCATCCGCGCTCAAAGATGTGAGTTATTGGAAGAAAGTTCATTATGCGGTCTTTCTCAGTTACATGTATCACTTCATCGTTGGCCCTCAGCGCGGCGTGATATTGTCCGTAGGTAAGCATCACGCCCTTGCTGTCGCCGGTGGTTCCGCTCGTGTAGAGAATGTTGCACAGGTCGTCGTCGTTGGCCTCGGCATACAGCTTTTCCACTTCCGACTGACGCGGACTGTTTGCGCCAAGCTGCAGAAACTCGTCAAAATATATTGTATTTTTGTCGTTCGGACTTATAACAACACGCTTGTCATAAACGATAATACGTTCGAGCGACGGACAATGAGCAAACACCTTGTGGGCTTTGTCATATTGCTCCTGCTCGCCGACAAAGAGGAAACGCACCTGAGCGTCGTCTATCATATACTGTATCTGCTGCTCGCTGCTTGTTGCGTAAAAAGGCACGCTGACGGCCCTTATGCCAAACGCTCCAAAGTCGGTGTACAGATACTGAAGCGAGTTCTGCGAGAACACTCCGATGTTTTCCTGAACCTTGACGCCAAGATTGAGCAGCGCGTTAGACACATGTCTCACTTTGCGCGAAAATTCTTTCCACGACACTGATTTCCATTGTGTTCCGCCAAAATCACGGTAAATAAGCACTCGCTTGTTTCCATACTTCTTTGCCTGTTCGTGGATTAGAACCGAAAGATGACATCTTGTCTGCATAAGCGTATTGTTTTTTGTTACATGCAAAGATATATTAAATAACCATAAATACAAAATAAAAACGGCTTTTTTACTTTAAAAGAAATTCTGACATGCACCACTTTAACCGACAAAACGGACAACAGGAGCATAAGTGATGACCTATCGACAACAGCAGCCGCGAATCGCCGCATGAATAACAGCAACCGCTAAGGCTTATTTTTATTTTGTTTTTACGCCAACTTGCATTAACTTTGCATCAGCATAACAGCCCTTTCAACATGGGCAGGCCGCATGACGCGGCACTAAGGCAAACACATATTTAACCGATTATGACACACAACGAATATACAAGCGAAGCCGTGGAACTGCTGAAAAAACTTATAGCAACACCATCGGTCAGCCGCAATGAAAGCGCTGCTGCCGACATAATGGCTGACGCCATCGGCAGATACGGATATGAATATTGCCGCGAAGGCAACAACATATGGATTAAGAGCAACGGCTTCGACGCCGCCAAGCCCACGCTGCTGCTCAACGCACACATCGACACGGTAAAGCCGGTGAACTCGTGGACGCGCGACCCGTTTAAGCCAGACGCATGCGACGGAAAACTGTACGGACTCGGAAGCAACGACTGCGGAGGAGGACTGGTTGCGCTGCTGCAGGCTTTCAGGCATATCACCTCTCACAGGCAGAGCTACAACACAATATGGCTGGCATCAGCCGAAGAAGAGGTGTCGGGCGAAAACGGCATAAGACGCGCACTGCCGCTGCTGCCAGACATTGACGTGGCAATAGTGGGCGAACCCACCGGCATGCAGCCCGCCATAGCAGAAAAGGGACTGATGGTGATTGACGCCACGGCCAAAGGCAAGTCGGGACACGCCGCCAGAGGCGAAGGCGTCAACGCAATATACAAGGCACTGGACGACATCGAATGGCTGCGCAGATACAAATTCAAGAAAGTGAGCACGCTGCTCGGACCGACAGTGATGAACGTAACTGTCATAAACGCAGGAACACAGCACAACGTGATACCCGACACATGCCACTTTACAATAGACATAAGAACCAACGAACACTACAAGAACGAGGATGTGTTCAGTTTTCTATCATCAATGATGAAAAGCGAGCTGAAGGCACGATCGTTCCGCCTGTCGTCGTCGCACATCAGTCCAGACAGTCCACTGATAAAACGATGCATGGCAATGGGCATGAAACCATTCGGCTCGCCCACCCTTTCCGACCAGGCCCTCATGTCTTTACCCTCGTTCAAGCTCGGTCCGGGCGAGTCTGCACGTTCACACTCTGCCGATGAATACATACATATCAGCGAGATAGAAAACGCCATAACAACATACATACAGCTGCTCGACGGAGCCGACATTTAACGGAAGTGCGCGCCTGCGGCAAAGCCGCCGCATAACGCGCTGTCAGACAGAGAGTTGCAAAAGGCCGTCTTTCAGCTTGTAAAAGACGGCCTTTTGCATGCCAAAACGTGGCCTTTTACACACCCAAAGCATACCTTTTGGAAACAGATATAACAATGCGGCTGACAATAGATTACGAAATCTATAAATCTACATTTTATCGATAAAAAAGTCCACAACAGAAATCAGACATGTTAAATTAAACTACAAACGATAATTTTATTTGGAAATACAAACCAAATTCGCTACATTTGCAAGCTAAATAATCCCAATAGAATATGAAAAAACTTTTTTTTACCTTATCAATGGCACTAATGTCAACATTAGTGTTTGCCGTACCAGCCAAACGAGGGCTATGGAAGACGGTGAAAATGGCTGACGGAACAGAAGTCAGAGTAGAATTACGCGGTGATGAATTCTGCAACTATTGGCAGACAGCAGACGGACGTAAACTGGTTGAAAACAACGCCACCGGTTTGTTTGAAGTTGCCGACATGGCACAAATGAAAGCCAGAGCCGACAAAATGAGACTGTCTGCACAGCGCAACAAGAAAAACATACAGACAAGAGGAGAGCTCGGCGCAGACCATCAGCCTTACATTGGAAAGAAAAAAGGTCTTATCATACTTGTACAGTTTGCCGACAAGAAATTCTGGGACGATCACACACCTGAACTCTACAACCGCATTGCCAATGAAGAAGGATTCAACGATCTTGGATTCAACGGAAGTGTGAAAGATTATTTCAAGGCTCAGAGCTACGGACAGTTCGAGCTTGACTTCGATATAGCCGGACCTGTCACAATGCCTAACGGATATGCTTACTACGGAGCTCCGACAAACGGCAACAGCGACAACAACAAAGCATTGGGCGAAATGGTTATCGACGCATGCGAAGGCGTTGACGACAATATCAACTTTAAGGATTACGACTGGGACGGCGACGGCGAAGTAGACCAGGTATTCATCCTTTACGCAGGACACGGCGAAGCTTCTTGGGACGACAAAAACACGATATGGCCTCATGAGTGGAATCTGCGCTCTGCCGTAGGACGCACAATAAATCTTGACGGAGTTAAGATAGACACCTATGCCTGCGGATGCGAGCTCGGTATCAGAACGACTGACTATTCAGAGTGCATTGACGGTATAGGTACAATATGCCACGAGTTCTCTCACTGCCTCGGACTTGCAGATATGTACGACACCTCTTACAGCGGCAACTACGGTATGGGCAAATGGGACATCATGGACAACGGAAGCTATAACGGCGACGGATACCTGCCCGCAAACTACACAAGCTACGAGCGCATGTATGCCGGTTGGATAAATCCAAAAGAACTCACAGAAAATTGTGACATAAATAACATGAGCGCACTTGCAGACGAAGGCGAGGCATATATCATATATAACGACAACAACAAGAACGAGTATTATCTGCTCGAAAACAGACAGACTACCGGATGGGACGCAGGACTGCCTAATTCAGGACTGCTCATCCTTCACGTTGACTTCGACGCCGCAACATGGCAGCAGAACATTGTCAACAGCACATCACGCCAGCGCTGCACCATTTTCCTTGCAGACAACAATCCTAAGTCTAACGAGGCTGCCGACATATATCCATACGGATACAACAACAGCCTTACTAACACATCTACACCTGCCGCTACACTTAACAACATGAACACCGACGGCTCTAAGTTCATGAACAAGTCGATAAGAAACATCACACGCAACAGCGACGGCACGGTGTCATTCACCTTCGAAAACGAGAACAACTCAAACAACGACTATCAGCTGCCTGAATCATACATATTCTACGAGTCGTTCGACAAATGCAACGGCAAGGGCGGCAACGACGGCAACTTCAGTGCCACAACTTCAGGAACTGTCAGCTACGACAACACAGGATGGTCGTCTACAAGCTCACGCAGCGCTTACCAGTGCGCACAATATGGCTCAAGCATGATTGCAGGTAACGTTACCACACCTGAAATAACAATCAACGGTGAATGCACACTGCAGTTTAAAGCAGCTCCTTACGCTAACGAGGCTAACAACATCTATATCGAGATTAAAGAGGGCAACGCATCTATATCTAAAAACTCTTTCGTGCTGAAGAGCAACACATGGTCTGCATACAAGACTGAAATTACAGGCAACGGACCTGTCAAGATAAGATTCTACGTCAACTCAGGACGTTTCTATCTCGACAAGGTTTGCCTCAGCAACGGCTCTGCTACAGGCATAAGCAACACTGTCAGCGACAACAAGGTCAACGACAACCGCATATTCAGCATCGACGGACGCTATATGGGCAAAGACCTTAACAACCTGAAGAAAGGTATATATATCATCAACGGAAAGAAAATTATCAAATAATAATTTCTGACAAACAAAAAAAGGGCGGGCATCAAGGTCCGCCCTTTTTTGTTAAAAGCATTATTAATAAATATAATAAGGACATTCTGTACAACTGATACAATCAAGACTAACACTTGTAAAAATATGATTAAGATTACTTATGTCTTCCACAGCTGCTTCATGCTTGAGACTGAACAGTGCGTTCTGATATTCGACTACTGGAAAGATTCGCCCGAGGGCGATGTAAAAAAAATGCTCGAACACACCGGCAAAAGAGTTTACTTCATGGCAAGCCACTTCCATGAAGATCATTTTAACCCCGAAATAACAGCAATGAACGTTCCGAACGGAGAGAAGTGTATAATTCTCTCACGCGACATAATAAAACGCCACAGAGCAAAAGAAACCGACGCTGACGTCATTATGCGCAAAGGCGACGTTTACAACGACGAATATATAAAAATAAAGGCCTTCGGATCTACCGACGCCGGGGTGTCGTTCATGCTGGAGACTGACGGAAAGAAGATATTTCATGCAGGCGACCTGAACAACTGGCATTGGGAAGACGAATCAACGCCACAGGAAGTAAAGAAGATGGAGGGCGACTTCAAGGCCGTGCTGCGCGACATCAAGGCAGAATACCCTGCTGTCGACCTTGCGATGTTTCCCGTCGATCCGCGCCTCGGCACCGACTTTGCACGCGGCGCACGCCAGTGGCTCAAAACAATCAATACAACATATCTTGCCCCAATGCACTTTCCGCCGGCAAGAGAGAAGGCAATGACATTTGGCAAAGAGGCTGAACTTTACGGAACAAAGTTTCTCTATATCCACCACGAAGGCGAACTTTTAGCCACTCTGTAAAGACAGAGAAACAAAATATCGCCACACATACATGCATCGTGATTAAACCCAAATCGGTAATCAGGCCGCAAATAGCTTTAGACACTAACAGCCTATTTTTATTAAATACACCAAGAATACTACAATAAAGGCGTGCAACCTGTCACACACAGGTTACACGCCTTAAACATATTACTTTTATTATGAAAACTTTGCCTATTTATGCGTCAATATTTGCGTAAGTCGCATTCTGCTCAATAAACTGGCGGCGCGGCTCAACGTCATCGCCCATCAGCATTGAGAATATCTCGTCGGCCTCGGCAGCGTTCTCTATCGTAACCTGCTTCAGCAGGCGTGTCTCAGGATTCATTGTAGTGTCCCAAAGCTGCTCAGGATTCATCTCACCCAAACCTTTGTAACGCTGCGTGTGTATACTCTTGCCGTCCTCAACGCCGTTGCCGTACTTGTCGAGGAACGCCTGGCGCTGCTGATCGGTGTAGCAATACTCCTTAACCTTGTTCTTGTAAGTGCAGAGATAAAGCGGCGGAGTGGCAATATACAGGTGTCCGTCCTGAATAACCTTCGGCATAAAACGATAGAAGAGAGTCATGATAAGGGTGTCGATGTGTGAACCATCGACATCGGCATCGGTCATTATTATTATCTTGTCGTAACGCAGTTTGTCGATGTTTGCCTCCTTGTCATCCTCGCCGTCAACGCCGAAGCGCACGCCTATACTCTGTATGATGTTCATAACCGACTCGCTCTCGAACACTTTGTGCCACATAACCTTCTCCACGTTAAGAATCTTTCCGCGCAGAGGCAATATAGCCTGTGTGTAACGGTCGCGGCCCTGCTTGGCCGAACCGCCGGCCGAATCTCCCTCGACGAGGAATATCTCGCACTCTTTCGGGTCTTTGTTTGAGCAGTCGGCAAGTTTGCCTGGCAGACCGCCTCCGGTCATAGGATTCTTGCGCTGAACGCTCTCACGTGCCTTGCGCGCCGCGATACGTGCCGTTGCAGCCAGTATCACCTTATCGCATATCTGCTTTGCCTCTTTCGGATGCTCCTCAAGATAATATGATAGAGCCTCTGAAACAGCCTGCTGAACGGCTCCTGTAACCTCGCTGTTGCCCAGCTTAGTCTTTGTCTGGCCCTCAAACTGAGGCTCGGCCACTTTTATCGAGATTACGGCAGTAAGACCCTCACGGAAGTCTTCGCCCGCAATCTCTATCTTTGCTTTCTCAATCTGTTTTGATATAACGGGATCATTGTCGGCATACTTTTTCAATGTACGTGTAAGCGCCATGCGGAAACCCACAAGATGCGTACCGCCTTCAATGGTGTTGATATTGTTTACATACGAGTGTATGTTCTCACTGTAGTCGGTGTTGTACATCACAGCCACCTCGATTGGTATACCCTGCTTCTCTGTCTTCAGATATATAACATCGTCAAACAGGTGCGTGCGGTGACGGTCGATATAGCGCACAAACTCTTTCAGTCCGTCTTTTGCATGGAACACTTCCTGTCTTGTCTTTCCCTCCTCATCGGGACGCAGGTCTGTCAGCGTAATCTTTATGCCGGCATTAAGATATGCCAGCTCGCGCATACGCTTCGCTATGATGTCGTATTTATATACCGTTGTGGTGAATATCGTCGGATCCGGCCAGAACTGCTGACGGGTTCCGCGCAATTCGGTTTCGCCGACAACCTTTACAGGATAGAGCGGCTTGCCTTTTTCATATTCCTGCTGATAAATTTTTCCGTCGCGGAACACCTGTGAGAGCATATGGGTTGACAATGCGTTGACACAAGATACACCCACGCCGTGAAGACCTCCTGAAACCTTATATGAACCTTTGTCGAATTTACCGCCGGCATGAAGCACTGTCATTACCACTTCAAGAGCCGACTTATGCAGTTTTTTGTGCTCATCCACCGGAATACCACGGCCGTTGTCTTGCACGGTTATAGAATTGTCCTCGTTTATAGTAACTTCTATGTGGGTACAGAATCCGGCCATAGCCTCATCGATAGAGTTGTCTACGGTCTCGTTCACCAGATGGTGAAGACCCTTCTCGCTGATGTCGCCGATATACATCGCCGGGCGCTTGCGCACTGCCTCCAGTCCTTCAAGCACCTGTATGTTACTGGCTGAATAATTATTCTCGTTGATTTGATTTTCTGCCATTTCGCTTCAATGTAAATTATCGTGCAAATATACTAAAAAATCACGACACGGCGAAGGCTTTTAACCATAAAAAAGTGAAATGGCGGTGTTTATCTACACTGTTGAGTATTCATCTTGTCCGGCACGCTCAACAGCCTCTGCCGCATGCCCCGCAAACACGCATGACAGCCACATGAGGCATCGCATAAATTCAGTTGTCACTCACCGTTGCACCGCAGAAGCAAAGGCTGCGCAACAAAAAAAAGGGCCGTAATCAATTAAGATTACAGCCCTCATTGTCTCTTATTTATAATTTAACTTATCCTAACTTGCTGATGTGACACGCCAACTTTGACTTCAGGTTAGAAGCTTTGTTCTTGTGGATGATATTGGTCTTAGCCAGTTTATCAAGCATCTTCTGTACACTAGGATACAGCTTCAGAGCCTCTTCCTTGTCTGTTATAGCGCGCAGCTTACGCACTGCATTACGCATAGTCTTTGCATAATATCTATTGTGCAATGTTCTTTTCTTGTCCTGACGGATTCTCTTAACTGATGATTTGTGATTTGCCATCTTTGTTATTATTCCTTTTTATTTTGTTAGTAGTCCCTAGGAGAGTCGAACTCCTCTTTAGAGAATGAAAATCTCTCGTCCTAGCCGATAGACGAAGGGACCATGTGATAAATTTGCGGTGCAAAGGTAGAGGTTTTATTTTAAACTTCCAAACTTTTTCAAGACTTTTTTCGCAAAAACCGTAAAATTCTTGTATTTTTGCAGATATGCTAACAAAAACAAGGGCTATAGTGCTTCATTCGTTCAAATACGGCGAGCAGCAGATGATTGTTGATTTTCTCACCGAATCGTGCGGCAGAACGTCGTGCATCATACGTATTCCGACGTCGGCAAGAGGCAAACTGAAGAAACAATACTTCCAGCCGCTCTTCATTCTCGACACTGACATAGACATACGGCAGAACGCCAACCTGCAGCGACTCAAGGACGCGCGCATAGCCGTACCCTTCACATCTATACCGTTCAACCCGTATAAGACAGCCATTTCGCTGTTCATGGCCGAGTTTCTGCGCTGCACGACGCGCCGCGAACAGACCGACCCTACCACATTCTCATATATTGAGAACAGCATAAGGTGGCTCGACGGATGCGGCGAGGGCTTTGCCAACTTCCACATTGTGTTCATGATGCGCCTTTCAAGGTTTCTCGGATTTTATCCTAACACCGACAACTATGAGCCGGGCGACTGGTTCGACATGAGGGGCAGCTGCTTCTGCCGTCAGCGCCCGATGCACGCTGACGTACTGGAGCCTGACGACGCTCAAAAGATTGGTCTGCTGTTGCGCATGAACTATGCCACGATGCACCTTTACCGCATGTCGCACGCCGACCGCAACAGGATGGTCGACGCCATAATAAGCTATTACCGCATACACATGCCCGGACTGCCCGAACTTAAATCGCTCCAAGTGCTAAAAGAGCTGTTCAGTTGAATTAAGAAGTAAAAATTAAGAATTAAGAAAGAATGTTCTGCGTTTGCGACATTGGTAATTCTCTTAATTCTTAATTTTTACTTCATTATTTTGCTCCTTTTGGTGTAGGAAGGAAATATGCCCGGACTGCCCGAACTTAAATCGCTACAGGTGCTAAAAGAACTGTTCGGTTGAATTAAGAAGTAAAAATTAAGAATTAAGAAAGAATGTTCTGCGTTTGTGACATTGGTAATTCTCTTAATTCTTAATTTTTACTTCTTAATTATTTCGCTCCTTTAGGCGTAGGCAGAAAATATGATATGACAGTAAGGACAAGCATGAAAATCCAAAAGGCATTCAAATTTGACTCCACCGCATAACTTACAGCCACGCCTATAATACTGATGACAATATCTACAACCGAAAAAACTGATCTTGACGTATAGCGCGAAAGGAAACCGCGCGCATCCTTAGCCAAATTTCTTGCCAAGGACACAATCAGCAACAAAATACACAAGACTATCAATCCCCAAACAGCATAATCCACCATTGGCATGCCGGCGAACAGCGGCTCTATGGCAAACAAAAGAAAAAAAACGCTGAAAATTATTTCAGTCTTGCCGGTCTTTAAATCTACTTTTCTCATAGGTTTTCGGTTTTTAAAATATTTACAGGTTAAAATCACAATACATCAAACTTAAACAGCTTTTTCCGCATGGATGAATACCCCACACTCGACATTAAGATTATCAGCGACAAAGCCGTCAGCACTATCATGCCTACACAAAGGCTGTAGTAAACTTCTGACTGCACCAACATTCTAAACACAAAAAACAACAAGCATAAACAAGGCAATATCTTAAAACTTGCAAGTTCTAATCTTTTATACAGCCTTGCGGGATATACATAGCATGTATCTTTTCCTTCCTGACACACAAATGACGCCACTGTCAACCGTGGTGAGCCGGCAAACTTTAATCTGACTTCAATACGGTCGCCCGCGTTCGCGCCGAACACCCAACAGTCTTTTTTCATCGGGCTGTACATTATTCTCTGCCCATTCTTAACTATTTCTATTCCCGCAGGCTTTAAGCCAAAGCCTGTATTTACAATAACTTTCATGCTATACTGATTTTATAAAAACTTGCGGCATAAACAGACACCCTGTAATGCCGCATATAGAATGTGTTGATGCGGTTCGGCAAGCTCATTTCGCCTTATGTTCACAAAGTTAGGAAAAATCCTGAACATTTTCAACTTTCCAGAAGTTTATTTCTGTTCATCACCGATATCCATTGAATTATAAGCGTTCAGAACCGCACGGCAGACACAACGCAATAACCCGGCCGAATAATAACCGGTCGGATTATCACATTAAATTATTAATACTGTTCAAATTTTTCACAACGCTTTTCCGTAACGGTCAGAAAGGAAGCAACATGAAAACAGTAAAATACGCCATGGCCAGCAGAGCCAACACCTCTAATGCCAGTTCCAGCTTGTCAAAGCGGGTGCTTTCATTGTTTTTCAATAAAGACGTCAGTGTTACAAGCACCAGCGGCAAAATCATAAAGGAATACCTCAGTTCTATTCCAAACAACACAAAGCCCCACCATACAATACCCATCAGAAGTATGAGGGAAAGAATTATTACTTTTACTTTTTTCATAAGGCACCAAAATTAAATTTAACTACCATAATCATTAAATACTTCAACGAAGTTAAATAGAGAGAGTAAAGCAACAAATGTAATTTTCTACAGATTTATACTCACAAGAAGATGCGCAACAAACCATTATCATGCTTAAGCACGTAGGACGTACCCCAGGTGCGTCCACCTTTACATCAATTATAACGTTTTCGGACGCACCTGGGGTACGTCCCCTGCAATATCACGTTGTTTTCGTTCCCTTTGGTGTCGGCAGAAAATATAAAACGACAAAACAGATAAACAGAAAAATCCAACAGCTAACTAAATTTGAGTTGAACGCATAGCCTACAGCCAGGCCTATAAGACATATTACGGCATCAATAATCCAAAAGACCGACCTCGATGTATAACTCGAAATGAAGCCGCGCGCATCCTTAATCAGATCTTTCACCAAGAACACAAGCATCAACACAGCGCACACAGCCATCAACCCATAAATTAGATAATCTATCACGAGCATGTCTCCAAACACAGGCTCTACGGCATATAAAAGCAGAAGAGTGCTGAAAAGGATATCTAACCTGTCTTTCCTAAAACTTATTTTAATCATAGCTTTAATGATTTAAAAACTTTCCATTCTCAAAATTAAACTATCATTTAAATATCCCCAAATTTTGATACGATTATTTTTCAGCAGTGTCACAATCGCAAAACAAGCTTAAATCATTATATTACAAGCACTTATATCACATCAAAGTATCTCATCACAACGAAAATTGTGACGTTTTAAATAAGCACAAGGATAAAAAACCTCATAAATGCACATGCTTTTCAACATAAATTGATTAACTTTGAAACAACAAAAAACAAGACATTAATGAAAAGGCTTTTATTATTTTCTATTGCAATAGTACTTATCCTTTGCAGCTGCAATTACAACAACGAAATACACAAGAAACTCGTTTTGGCAGATACATTGCTGTATCATACAAAAAACGATTCGGCAATGAAAGTACTTAAAAGCATCAATGCTGAGGATCTAAAGGACGAAAGCGACAAAGCATATTACAAGCTTTTAACAACACAAGCGCAACTTGTACTTTACCAAAGACCTATCCCCGACTCTACACTTAATGAATGTATCAAATTTTACACAAAACATTATGATGCAGAAAAACTCGCTAAAGCTTATTATTACAATGGTGCAATATTATCTAAGGTAAGGAAGATAAAAAAAGCGATAAAACTCTTAAAAGCAGGAGAGGTGCACGCAAAAAAATCAAAAAGTTTAATTCTTATACACCACATAGAAGAACAACTTTCTATAGTAAATGCAAAAACAGGAAATTTTAATACTGCTTTAAAATATGCAAACACAGCATTTCAACACTCAAAAAAACTAAACAGAAAATCATGGATTATAGAAGACATGAACAGACTTGCCGCTATTTATGACGAACTTGGGATAATTGATAGTTCCGATTACTATATAACAGGAGCATTAAACTATACCAAGTTTTTACCCAAACCTCTTAAAGCCGACTTCTATGCTAACGCCGGTGCCTATTATTATAATTCCAACAAGCCAGACTCTGCCGAGAAATATATATTAATGTCCATAAAAGCCAAGCCTACGGCAAGGGCTAACTATATACTCGGAGTAATATATATGGACAAAGGACTAAAAGCCGAGGCATGGAAACTATGCGAAAAGGCAGCAGCCGACGGTGACTTCGATATTAAGGCTGAAGTGCTGGCGTGGATGTCTGACGTAAAGAAGGAGCAGGGCGAATATAAGGAGGCTATGGAGCTGGCGGAAAGAAGCAAGGCGGCTGAAGATAGCATGAAGGCAAGACAACATACCGAAGACATGCTCGCACTACAAGAGGACATCGAAAAAGACGAGGCAGTGAAGAATGCCGGACAGTGGATGCCGGCTGCCGCAACGGCCATCGCAGCGCTCGCAATTATCATCATAGCTGCCGCCGTATACCACAGAAAGAAGATGAGCCGGGCAAGAAACTTGATGGAGGAAGACAGAGAGAAGATTGATATGTACACGCAGCAGATGGAGAGCATGGCGGCATCGGGTAAGGACAGGGACAAGGAAATAAAGAAACTGAAAAAGAAAATTGAAGACATCAGGAAGCATGAGGCTGAAACAGTGAGCCGCGGAAAAAGGCTGCACAAAGAGATTGCAGACGGCGGAACAACCATAAAATGGAGCAAGGACGACTTTGAGGCATTCATCGAATACTTCAGAATTGAATATGCCGAAAAGGCAAAAGAGGCTGAAAGCAGATACGGCAAGCTGACAACCAACAGTCTGTTTGCCCTTTCACTGATTACGATAGGCTTCAGCGACAAGGACATTCAGCGCATTATGGCTATAACTCCGGGAGCGCTGAGAACTATTAAATACAGACTGAAAAAGCAAATCAGAATTGAGAATTGATAATTATGATTACTTTTTTTGGGGGCGGACTTTATAAAAAAGGATTAATGTCATGGCAACACATTAACACCAGGAAAAAACATCTTAAATGCACATGCTTTTCAACATAAATTGATTAACTTTGAAACAACAAAAAACATGACATTAATGAAAAGGCTTTTATTATTCTCTATTGCAATAGTACTTATCCTTTGCAGCTGCAATTACAACAACGAAATACACAAGAAACTCGTTTTGGCAGATACATTGCTGTATCATACAAAAAACGATTCGGCAATGAAAATACTTAAAAGCATCAATGCTGAGGTTCTAAAGGACGAAAGCGACAAAGCATATTATAATCTTTTGATGACGCAGACACGTCACGTTTTGTATATGACACCTATGCCCGACTCCATCATAAACGGATGCATTGAATATTACACAAAACACTACAATGCAGAGCAACTCGCAAAATCTTATTACTATAAAGGTGCAATACTACGCAACAAAGATAAAATAAAAGAAGCCATATTAACACTGAAAGCAGGTGAAATACATGCAAAAAAATCTGACAATAAAGCTCTTTTACATCACATAGCCGAACAAATTGCTTTCATTAACATGAAGGCAGACAATCTTAATACAGCCTTAAAATATGAATATATTGCGCTACAAAATTCCAGATTAACAGGCAATAAAGCATGGATTGTGGAGGATCTATTCCAAATGGCGGCTATATTTAACAACAAAGATATGGACGACAGCTGCGAACACTATATGAGAGAAGCATTAAAATACACAAGTTATCTTCATAAAGAACTAAAAGCCGACTTCTATGCTAACGCCGGAGCTTACTATTATAATTCCAACAAGCCTGACTCTGCCGAGAAATATATATTAATGTCCATAAAAGCCAAGCCGACGGCAAGGGCGGAATTTATACTCGGAGTGATATATATGGACAAAGGACGAAAAGCCGAAGCATGGAGACTATATGAAAAGGCTGTTGCCGATGGCGAATTCGATATTAAGGCTGAAGTGCTGGCGTGGATGTCTGACGTAAAGAAGGAGCAGGGCGAATATAAGGAGGCTATGGAGCTGGCGGAAAGAAGCAAGGCGGCTGAAGATAGCATGAAGGCAAGACAACATACCGAAGACATGCTCGCACTACAAGAGGACATCGAAAAAGACGAGGCAGTGAAGAATGCCGGACAGTGGATGCCGGCTGCCGCAACGGCCATCGCAGCGCTCGCAATTATCATCATAGCTGCCGCCGTATACCACAGAAAGAAGATGAGCCGGGCAAGAAACTTGATGGAGGAAGACAGAGAGAAGATTGATATGTACACGCAGCAGATGGAGAGCATGGCGGCATCGGGTAAGGACAGGGACAAGGAAATAAAGAAACTGAAAAAGAAAATTGAAGACATCAGGAAGCATGAGGCTGAAACAGTGAGCCGCGGAAAAAGGCTGCACAAAGAGATTGCAGACGGCGGAACAACCATAAAATGGAGCAAGGACGACTTTGAGGCATTCATCGAATACTTCAGAATTGAATATGCCGAAAAGGCAAAAGAGGCTGAAAGCAGATACGGCAAGCTGACAACCAACAGTCTGTTTGCCCTTTCACTGATTACGATAGGCTTCAGCGACAAGGACATTCAGCGCATTATGGCTATAACTCCGGGAGCGCTGAGAACTATTAAATACAGACTGAAAAAGCAAATCAGAATTGAGAATTGATAATTATGATTACTTTTTTTGGGGGCGGACTTTATAAAAAAGGATTAATGTCATGGCAACACATTAACACCAGGAAAAAACATCTTAAATGCACATGCTTTTCAACATAAATTGATTAACTTTGAAACAACAAAAAACATGACATTAATGAAAAGGCTTTTATTATTCTCTATTGCAATAGTACTTATCCTTTGCAGCTGCAATTACAACAACGAAATACACAAGAAACTCGTTTTGGCAGATACATTGCTGTATCATACAAAAAATGATTCGGCAATGAAAGTGCTTAAAAGCATCAATGATGAGAATATAAAAGATGAAAGCGACAGGGCATATTACAAGCTTTTAACAACACAAGCGAAGTTTGTAGTTTATCAAAGCCCCATCCATGACTCTATACTTAATGAATGTATCAAATTTTACACAAAACATTATGATGCAGAAAAGCTTGCTAAAGCTTATTACTACAAAGGAGCAATGCTACGTGACAATAATAAAATAAAAGAAGCTATTATACTATTAAAAAGAGGCGAAACACATGCAAAAAAATCAAACAGCAAAATTCTTTTACACCACATAGCGGAACAGCTTTCCTTGATTAACATAAAAACAGGCAATCTTAATACTGCCTTAAAATATGAATATATTGCACTACAAAATTCTAAACTAACAGGCAATAAAGCATGGATTTTGGAAGATATGTTCCAAATGGCAACTATCTTCGATAACAAAAATATTGACGACAGCTGCGAACACTATATGAGAGAAGCATTAAAATACACAAAGTATCTACACAAGAAACTAAGATCCAACTTTTATGAGAACGTAAGCGCATTTTATTATAACACAAACAAAATAGACTCTGCCGAGAAATATATATTAATGTCTATAAATGCCAAGCCTACGGCAAAGGCTAACTATATACTCGGAGTGATATACATGGAAAAGGGACGAAAAGCCGAGGCATGGAAACTATGCGAAAAGGCTGTTGCCGATGGCGACTTCGGTATTAAGGCTGAAGTATTGGCGTGGATGTCTGACGTAAAGAAGGAGCAGGGCGAATATAAGGAGGCTATGGAGCTGGCGGAAAGAAGCAAGGCGGCTGAAGATAGCATGAAGGCAAGACAACATACCGAAGACATGCTCGCACTACAAGAGGACATCGAAAAAGACGAGGCAGTGAAGAATGCCGGACAGTGGATGCCGGCTGCCGCAACGGCCATCGCAGCGCTCGCAATTATCATCATAGCTGCCGCCGTATACCACAGAAAGAAGATGAGCCGGGCAAGAAACTTGATGGAGGAAGACAGAGAGAAGATTGATATGTACACGCAGCAGATGGAGAGCATGGCGGCATCGGGTAAGGACAGGGACAAGGAAATAAAGAAACTGAAAAAGAAAATTGAAGACATCAGGAAGCATGAGGCTGAAACAGTGAGCCGCGGAAAAAGGCTGCACAAAGAGATTGCAGACGGCGGAACAACCATAAAATGGAGCAAGGACGACTTTGAGGCATTCATCGAATACTTCAGAATTGAATATGCCGAAAAGGCAAAAGAGGCTGAAAGCAGATACGGCAAGCTGACAACCAACAGTCTGTTTGCCCTTTCACTGATTACGATAGGCTTCAGCGACAAGGACATTCAGCGCATTATGGCTATAACTCCGGGAGCGCTGAGAACTATTAAATACAGACTGAAAAAGCAAATCAGAATTGAGAATTGATAATTATGATTACTTTTTTTGGGGGCGGACTTTATAAAAAAGGATTAATGTCATGGCAACACATTAACACCAGGAAAAAACATCTTAAATGCACATGCTTTTCAACATAAATTGATTAACTTTGAAACAACAAAAAACATGACATTAATGAAAAGGCTTTTATTATTCTCTATTGCAATAGTACTTATCCTTTGCAGCTGCAATTACAACAACGAAATACACAAGAAACTCGTTTTGGCAGATACATTGCTGTATCATACAAAAAACGATTCGGCAATGAAAGTACTTAAGAGCATCAATGCTGAGGATCTAAAGGACGAAAGCAACAGGGCATATTATAATCTTTTGATGACGCAGACACGTCACGTTTTGTATATGACGCCTATGCCAGACTCCATCATAAACGGATGCATTGAATATTACACCAAACACTACGATGCAGAAAAACTTGCTAAAGCTTATTATTACAAGGGTGCAATACTCTGTGAAAAAGGAAATTCTGCCGAAGCAATCATAGCTTTAAAGAATGGGGAAATATTTGCAAAAAAAGCAAGAAATAAAAATCTCATACATCATATAGCAGAACAGCTTGCTTTCATTAATCTAAAAAATGGGAACTATAATACTGCACTAAAATATGCACACATAGCATTAAACAATTCAATTGCAACTAATAATAAATCTTGGATTGTTGAAGACCTAAACAGAATATCTGCAATATTCGCAGGACAATCAAAAGCAGACAGTTCTGACTACTACATGAACGAAGCATTGAAAAAAACAAAAGACCTGCCTCAAAAATTAAAAGTTGAATTTTACACAAATGCAAGTATCTACTATTTTAACACCAACAAACTTGCAGAATCAAAAAAATATGCATTAAAATCATTAAATATCCAACAATCAGAAAGAGCCCAAACAATACTTGGTGCTATATACTATTCAGAAGGTGAAATTGAAATGGCATTGGATTTACTAAAAAAATCAGCTTCAAGCAATAATTTAGAACATAAAGCAGAAGCTTTGTCTCTAATGTCTGACATAAAGAAGAAGCAGGGCGAATATAAGGAAGCCATGGAGCTGGCGGAAAGAAGCAAGACGGCTGAAGATAGCATGAAGGCAAGACAACATACAGAAGACATGCTCGCACTACAAGAGGACATCGAGAAAGACGAGGCAGTGAAGAATGCCGGACAGTGGATGCCGGCTGCCGCAACGGCCATCGCAGCGCTCGCAATTATCATCATAGCTGCCGCCGTATACCACAGAAAGAAGATGAGCCGGGCAAGAAACTTGATGGAGGAAGACAGAGAGAAGATTGATATGTACACGCAGCAGATGGAGAGCATGGCGGCATCGGGTAAGGACAGGGACAAGGAAATAAAGAAACTGAAAAAGAAAATTGAAGACATCAGGAAGCATGAGGCTGAAACAGTGAGCCGCGGAAAAAGGCTGCACAAAGAGATTGCAGACGGCGGAACAACCATAAAATGGAGCAAGGACGACTTTGAGGCATTCATCGAATACTTCAGAATTGAATATGCCGAAAAGGCAAAAGAGGCTGAAAGCAGATACGGCAAGCTGACAACCAACAGTCTGTTTGCCCTTTCACTGATTACGATAGGCTTCAGCGACAAGGACATTCAGCGCATTATGGCTATAACTCCGGGAGCGCTGAGAACTATTAAATACAGACTGAAAAAGCAAATCAGAATTGAGAATTGATAATTATGATTACTTTTTTTGGGGGCGGACTTTATAAAAAAGGATTAATGTCATGGCAACACATTAACACCAGGAAAAAACATCTTAAATGCACATGCTTTTCAACATAAATTGATTAACTTTGAAACAACAAAAAACATGACATTAATGAAAAGGCTTTTATTATTCTCTATTGCAATAGTACTTATCCTTTGCAGCTGCAATTACAACAACGAAATACACAAGAAACTCGTTTTGGCAGATACATTGCTGTATCATACAAAAAACGATTCGGCAATGAAAGTACTTAAGAGCATCAATGCTGAGGATCTAAAGGACGAAAGCAACAGGGCATATTATAATCTTTTGATGACGCAGACACGTCACGTTTTGTATATGACGCCTATGCCAGACTCCATCATAAACGGATGCATTGAATATTACACCAAACACTACGATGCAGAAAAACTTGCTAAAGCTTATTACTATAACGGAATTATACTAACAAATAAAAACAATTATCAAAAGGCCATTAATTCATTAAAGAGGGGGGAACCTCATGCAAAAAAATCCAAGAATAAGGTACTTATACATCATATTGCAGAAAATCTTTCTTTCATCAATCTAGAAATCGGCAACTTAAATACGGCCTTAACATACGCACACATTGCCTTAAATAAAGCATCAGAAATGAAAAGGGAATCGTGGATTGCAGAAGATTCGTATCGTATGTCAGCTATTTTCGGTGCAAAAGCCATGCTAGACAGTTCTAATTTCTATATGAATAAGGCATTAAAATATGCAGCATCTTTACAAAAGCAACTAAGATCCGACTTCTATGCTAACGTAAGTGCATATTATTATAACATAAACAAGCTTGACTCTGCCGAGAAATATATATTAATGTCCATAAAAGCCAAGCCGACGGCAAGAGCGGAATTTATACTCGGAGTGATATCTATGGAAAAGGGACGAAAAGCCGAGGCATGGAAACTATGCGAAAAGGCAGCAGCCGACGGTGACTTCGATATTAAGGCTGAAGTGCTGGCGTGGATGTCTGACGTAAAGAAGGAGCAGGGCGAATATAAGGAGGCTATGGAGCTGGCGGAAAGAAGCAAGGCGGCTGAAGATAGCATGAAGGCAAGACAACATACCGAAGACATGCTCGCACTACAAGAGGACATCGAAAAAGACGAGGCAGTGAAGAATGCCGGACAGTGGATGCCGGCTGCCGCAACGGCCATCGCAGCGCTCGCAATTATCATCATAGCTGCCGCCGTATACCACAGAAAGAAGATGAGCCGGGCAAGAAACTTGATGGAGGAAGACAGAGAGAAGATTGATATGTACACGCAGCAGATGGAGAGCATGGCGGCATCGGGTAAGGACAGGGACAAGGAAATAAAGAAACTGAAAAAGAAAATTGAAGACATCAGGAAGCATGAGGCTGAAACAGTGAGCCGCGGAAAAAGGCTGCACAAAGAGATTGCAGACGGCGGAACAACCATAAAATGGAGCAAGGACGACTTTGAGGCATTCATCGAATACTTCAGAATTGAATATGCCGAAAAGGCAAAAGAGGCTGAAAGCAGATACGGCAAACTGACGACCAACAGTCTGTTTGCACTCTCACTGATTACGATAGGCTTCAGCGACAAGGACATTCAGCGAATTATGGCTGTGACACCGGGAGCGCTGAGAACTATTAAATACAGACTGAAAAAGCAAATCAAAATGGTGAATTGAGAATGGAGAATTGAGAATTTTATCAGCAGAACTTATCATACTGAACTTACCAAACACGGCAAACGATGATGTAAAAGGCATGCTTTTGCATGATGAAACGTGGCCTTTTAGAACGCAAAAGGGTACCTTTTAGTAAGGTGCGAAATAAAGATGTAGGTTTATTTACTTATTAAGGTTGCCCAAAACCTGACGTATTACTGATAATGGTTGACTTTAATTGCATACTGATACGCATGGATCATTTATCAATTTTAGTTTATAAAAAACTCATCACTCGTCACAATCGCACATAACAAGCTGTCTGTCAAGATGTTAAGATGTGACGAGTTGCCGGACCGACTCATCACGGCTGACGTTAGCATGACGGGCGTGACGAGTTTAGAAATCAACTCGTCACATCATAAATTGCTGTATTTCAATGAATTATACACGATTGTGACGAGTGACGAGTTTTTTAATAAAGGAGTTAAAGGAGTTAGAGTAGTTAGAGGAGTTAGGTAGTGTTCCCAAAAGTGTGTCTGGAAAGAATCCACTCAAGTTTGTAAATTTCA
>ENA-UONW01000548-UONW01000548.1-human-gut-metagenome-genome-assembly--contig:-CS52-NODE-548-length-54991-cov-6.776121_pt1 | contig 54991 bp, 45 predicted proteins | sample MGYA00242463_ERZ724010 | MGnify/ENA metagenome assembly ERZ724010 | reverse complement strand
CGAGGAATTCGCCGCCGCCATCGTTCCCGTGCAAATCATGGCCCTGTACCCCCTGGACCCCTACTACGATTCGGGTCTTTCCATTTTGGTTCGCAAAGCCGACAAAGACGTCTACAAGACCGACAAGGATTTGAAAAACAAAATCATCTGCGGTCAGATCGGCAACTCCGGCATGGCCTATGCCAAGACGATTCCCGGTGCCAAGACCAAGACCTTTAACACGATGAACGAAGCGTATATGGAACTGCGCAACAAGGGCTGTGCCGCCGTCATCGGTGACCGTCCGACCATCGGCTACTTTATGGCAAGTAACCCGCGCAACGCCAAAATCTTCTCCCACCAGAGCCAAATACTCAACGTCGAACAATTCGGATTCATTGTGGCTAAAAACAACAAAGCCCTTTTGGACCGCATGAACAAAGCCTTGCGTGAGGCCAAGCAAGACGGCTCGTATCAGGCCGTGATGACCAAGTGGTTCGGTGAATAATGTCGCTTGATCAAAACTCGGGAGTTGCTCATGGAGTTTGATTTTTCCTTGGTGACACAGTCGCTTCCGCTTTTATTAGCCGGCGCCTTGGTCACGCTCAAAATCACGGCCATGGCCGTCGGTCTGGGGATGGTTTTCGGCTTAATTGCCGCCGTCGGAGCCCTGAGCCGCAACCGAGTTTTGCATTACGCGGCGCGCACGTATGTCAACTTCATCCGCGGCACGCCGCTTTTGGTGCAAATCTTCATTTTGTACTTCGCACTCCCCGTGATCCTCGGGATGCGAATCGACCCGTTTACGGCGGCCGTGGCCGCCTGCTCGATCAACTCGGGTGCGTATGTGGCTGAAATCTTTCGAGCCGGCATCCAATCGATTTCCATCGGGCAGTCCCGCGCTGCATTAAGTCTCGGAATGACTCCGCGCCAAACGATGCGCTACGTCGTGCTCCCGCAGGCTTTTAAACGCGTCATTCCGCCGCTCGGCAATGAATTTATTGCCATGCTCAAAGACTCGTCCTTAGTGTCGGTCATTGGCTTTGAGGAACTCACGCGCAAGGGGCAACTCATTATTGCCGACACATATGGATCGGTTGAAATCTGGTCGACGGTGGCGCTTTTGTACCTTGCTATGACCTTTACGATTTCGCAGATTGTCGCCTACATGGAAAAGCGCTTCCGCACCGGAGACGAAACATAAAAGGGCACTTGTCCTTTGAAGCTGCTGACCGTTTTCTGCCGGCGCTTTTGTTTTCATAGGGAAAGCGAAATATCCCTTAGGTTGCCTGGCAGACAGTCTCGCGGTTTTGAACTTGCATACTTTTCCACAATACAGGAAATACCCACGTCGGTGTTTCGTGATAATAGGTCAGCATCTCGCTAATAACAAGCTCCGCTTTTGCTAAAACTCGGGGGTTTTCCTCCGCGCCGAAAGCCTCCTGATACCTGTGGCAAAGCATTTCCGGCACACTCGGATCCAGAACCGGCGCCAGGCAAGAACCAAGAAGAAAACTTACAAAAGTTTGTGCGAATTTCTCGTGCATCGGACGTTGCTAATCGACGCTCATCTTGGAGAAGGAATCAAGGTCGGTGCCGAGCCACTTCATAATCGCTTCAAGGGAATCGAGCAGGTGCTGTTCGCCCTTCGTTAATTCAACCCCCGACGTCTTCTTGGCTTTAAGTTTCACCGCAATCTTGGTACGCATATCCAAGAACATATGCCCTGTTTCGTGCAGGAACGTCGAGCGGTTTGCGCCTGCCCACGTAGCAATGGCGCGGACATCCGGGAACCATTCGCCGATGGTGCCTTGTGATAGCGAATCGATGTCCTTTTGGAACCTTTCGTTCGCGTCTGCTAAAGTATCCATAGACTCTTGTGCAGGCGATAATTCACCGCTTGCGGGCATTGCCTCTCTGGTAGTGGTAATCGTTGTACCAGAGGCAAGAGCTTTCTCTTTGGCCGCTCGGTCACTGTTTATAAACGCAGTAATAACCCACATGCCCGCGTTTTGCGTTCCGGCCCAAGATAAAGAAACCGCTGTGGAATGCTTTCCATCCCAAAGTTGTAGACGATTACCTGGGAATTCCTTATCAACAACGGAAGCATCTAGTATCTCTTGAAGCTTATCGGCAACTCCCGGATGCTTTGCATCCATGTGTGCTAAACCATAGCCACCCTGATAACCCTTCTTAGCGTCGCCTACTTTCCCATAGCAAATGCCAACAGGTTTACCTTGGAAGGTGTACACACCCGTTGCGGCACCTGTCTTACGTTTGCGAAGTTCCGCCAGGGCTTCTTTGGGCTTACCGGCAAACTGCGTTAACACAGGTCCGAACTCTTCAGGCACAGGCATCCCGAAAGCGTACGATGATTTCGTACCCTTGGAAAATAGTTGCCTTGCCCTATCGGACGTCACCTGTAACTTGCCGTCTGCCGTGCGTGTCGCATCCGCCGGTGTCAGTACCAACTTAGGGCCGTACTCGGAAAACACCTGCTCGTGCAAAACGCCAAGGTCCTTGGCCACTGTGGAGAACAGTGTCTGCGCTATGCGCTCCGACATTTCCTGCGAGGCCGTTTGCTGATCGACGCTCATCTTGGAAAAGAAATCAAGTCGGTACCGAGCCACTTCATGGTCGCTTCAAGGGAATCGGGCAAACGCCTTATCTTCTGGACAGCTCACTCAAAAAAGGCACTCTGAGTGACGAGGGATGCGATGCAATCTGGCGCATCATCTGGCAAGGATCTTGGACCGAGGTCATTGACATGGACAAGAACGAACGCCATTGGTTCTACGGAGAACCGCTACATAGCTACATTGAACGGGATATCCGCCTGAATGCCGGGGAAGCCAAATTGGAAGCTTTCGAATAATTCCTCGGTATTCTGGCTTCACACATCGGCCAGGAATTTCAAATCAGCAGAGTTGCTTCTCAAACCGGTATTGCCATTCAAACGACCAAAGGCTGGCTTTCGGGAGCCGAAAGATTAGGTCTTGTTTATCTATTACCGCCCTTTTACGAGAACGTCGGAAAAGTCCTCATCAAAAAACCAAAACTTTTTTCAGACACGGGCTTCCCCGCTTGGCTTATGGATACCCCTTTCCCCGAGGCGCTTAAAACGAGTTACTTAAGCGGCGCCTTTTTCGAAAACTTCGTCCTGATGGAGCGGCGCAAAAGTTATCTTCACAACGGGAAACACGCGGGTTTTTATTTTTACAGCGATTCCGAATTCAACGAAATTGACCTACTTATCAAAAAAGGGGCCCGATGTCATCCGGTTGAGACAAAGACAACGGAACACCCGAATCCAACAATGACCAAAGCCTTTGAGCGTGTTCGGGACGGGAGCTTTACACGCAGCCCGGACGCTCTGATTTGTTTGACACAAACACCGACGTTCCTCACTTCCGATGTCGTTGCACATTCGATTTGGGATAGTTAGGGCCGAAAACAAGACGTCTAAGCGTTTCTTCCTACCCCTTGTCACTTGAATCAAGGGAGAGGCTTGTTTTCTCTGAAAACTCCAGCAAGAGGTCTACAATCAAAAAGCATTGTTTTAAAGAGGATTAAACAACTATGACAGTCTCTACCAGCGCACCTTTTCCGAAATTAAGCGCCCTCGCAACAGACTCGGGATCCGAGGCTGTTTTGGAGTTGCTTTCTTTAACGGGGCGTCCCGACATTATTTCGTTTGCCGGCGGTCTACCGAGCCCGAAGGGATTCCCGATTGCCGCTGTCAAAGAAGCGGCTGACTACGTTATGGATAAGGAAGGCTCCCGTGCGTTGCAATACTCTCAGGCCGAGGGCGTTCCGGAGTTGCGTGAGGCTTTGGCACAAATGGAAACCGAACACGGTATTCCGACCACAGCCGACGAGATTCAGATTGTGACCGGCTCTCAGCAGGCTTTGGACCTTGTTGCTCGCGTCTTCTCGGTCCCCGAATGCCGTCTTATGGTGGAAAGCCCGACCTATTTAGGTGCTCTTTCGGCTTTTAACATGACCAAGCCCCGGTATGCCGAAATTCCGGTTGACGAACTCGGCATGAACCCCGATGCCTTGGACGATAGCTGTAGCGACGTGAACGTGGCTTATGTGATGCCCACATTTGCCAACCCCACGGGTCTTACCATCGATGAAACTCGTCGTGAAAAGCTCGCCGAGAAAGCCCGCAAGTATGACTTCTGGCTCATTGAAGACGACCCGTACGGCGAATTGTGGTATGACAAGAAGCCGCCGGTTTCACTGCGCCATTTTGCCCCGGAACGCACGCTTCGCTTAGGTACGCTTTCGAAGGTTCTTTCGCCCGGCTTGCGTTTGGGCTACATCGTTGCCAAGCCTGAAATCCGCAAGATTTTCTCGGGTCTGAAGTCTTCGATGGATTTGCACACCTCGACCTTCACTCAACTTGTGGCCGCTCGCGTGATTTCGGAAGGGACGTTAAAGACCCACATTCCGACCGTCCGTGCGCTTTACAAGAATCAGTGCAAAGCGATGCTCGATGCGCTCGATGAATTCATGCCCAAGCATCCGGAAATTTCCTGGACACATCCGACAGGCGGCATGTTCATTTGGTTGCATCTGCCGAAGTCCATGGACTCGGCCGCTCTCTTTAAAGAAGCCGTTGCCGCCAAGGTTGCCTTCGTTCCGAGCATGGCCTTTTACGCCGGTAAACCCGAATCCAATCACTCCCGTCTGTCATTCGTGACGGTTCCGCCCGAGAAAATTCGCGAAGGCGTCAAGACCCTCGCCGATGTAATTGCGCGCCACCTGTAATCTTTGACCTTCGGACAGGCACGCCGTGCGTCGTCCGAAGTCCTTAGCCCCCTTAAAGCCACGTGCCTTAAGGGGGGCTTAAAGGCGAGGCACCGAGGCTAAAAGCGCTTTTGTGTACGCTTCTTTCGGACGACAAAGGACCTCCTGAGCGGTTCCTTCTTCGACAATTCTCCCGTCTTTCATCACGACAACTCGGTCTGCCGTCCACTCGACAACGGCAAAGTTGTGCGTAATAAAAAGGTACGCCATACCGGTTCTTTGCTGCACGGCGCGCAAGAGATTAAGAATCTGCGCCTGCACGGAAACATCCAGAGCGCTCGTCGGTTCATCAAGGATAATGACTTTGGGTGAAACAGCAAGTGCGCGCGCCAGAGCAAGACGCTGTCGCTGACCGCCCGAAAACTCATGCGGCAGGCGAGAAAAAGAGTCCCGAGTAAGACCCACCGTTTCCAGTAGGTCGCCGACACGCTGACAAATGGCATCTTTGTCCCGAAGCACCCCGAGTGCCGTAATGCCTTCTGCAATACACGCACCGACGCTCATACGAGGATCGAAAGACGAAAACGGATCTTGAAACACAATCTGCGCAAAGCGGTGTAATTCTTGCAGGGCCTTTCCGCGGGCGCTCATCACATCCACATCACCGATACGCGCAACGCCACGAGTGCGAACATGTCCGTCGGTGAGCCTCAAAAGCGTTTTGGCAAGTGTAGATTTTCCAGATCCCGACTCACCGACAAGAGCGAGTGTCTCGCCGCCCCGCAGCGTCAGCGTCACATCCCGCACCGCTTCAAAGGTCTTTTTGCTCGAGAAAAGTCCTCCGGCGCTTTCGTACGTGACGGAAAAATTCTCGAGTGTTAACACGGGTTTCCCAGGAAAAGGAGTCACGTATGAAGCCCCGGCTTCTTGCCGGGCAAATTCCCCCGGAAAAAGACACCGCACGACGTGGTCCTTTCCGAGCGCCTTCAGAGGAATCTCGCTGGCTTCACACGCAGGGCGCCTGACAGGGCATCGGGATGCAAAACGGCAGCCGGCAACATCCTCACTCGGATTCGGCACAACGCCCGGAATTCCGGCTAATGCTTTCTTACGCGAGGCGCTTTGAGGCACGGCTCGCAAGAGCCCGGCCGCATACGGGTGCAGGGGCTTTGAGAAAAACTCATTAACCGGCGCCTCCTCAAGGATTTGCCCGGCATACATCAGTCCGACTCGGTCGGCATAGTTCTTGACAAGTGCCAAGTCGTGCGTGATAAGAAGCAAGGCCAAGTGCCTCTCGCGCTTAAGATCCCTTAATAGGTCGAGAATCTGTGCCTGCAACGTCACGTCTAGGGCCGTTGTCGGTTCATCGGCCACAACCACCGAGGGCGAGGCAGCCAAGGCCAGCGCAATCATGACGCGCTGTTTTTGACCGCCCGAAAGCTCGTGAGGAAAAGACTTCGCAATGCGTTCGGGGTCATCGAACCCGACACGAGTAAGCCAGGCAAAAACCGCTGACTCGGAGGTGTCCGTCAGGGTCTTTTCATGAAGTTTTAACACTTCGCGAACTTGCGCCCCGATACGAACAACCGGATTGAGACTCGTAGCCGGTTCTTGAAAAATCAGCGAAATTCCTGCCCCGCGCACGGCATTCATTTCCCGCTCTGTGAGAGTAAAAAGGTCTTGTCCGCCGCACAGAACGCTTCCCTCTTGCACGGTAACGCCTTCGGGCAAAAGCCGCATCAACGAAAGCGCCGTTAAGGACTTTCCGCATCCTGATTCCCCGACCAGAGCGTAGGTCTCGTTTTCCCGAACGGCAAACGACACGTCGCGCACGAGGTATTCTCGGCAACTTGTCTCAGATAAAGCGATGGATAAGTGTTTGACTTCAAGCACGGCGCCTCCCGCGTTTGGCTCTCGGATCGAAAACTTCCCGAACTCCGGAGGCAAACAAATTGGCACTTAAAACCAGAGCAACCATGAAAAGTAAACTGGCCGCCAAATTCCACCAGATCGTCGGGGTGCGACCCATCTCGGAGGCGGCCGAATTAATCATGCTTCCGAACGAAGCCATTGCCGGGTCAACACCCACACCGACATAACTTAAGACCGCCTCGTAAAGTACGATGCCCGAAAAATCCAGCACGGCCACGATGAGCACGATGTGAGCCACATTCGGGAATATGTGGCGCGCCATGATGCGAACGGGCGAAACACCGAACGATTGGGCCGCCGTAATAAAGTCCGTTTCCGATAGCTTCATCGTCTCGGCGCGCAAAAGACGCGCAAGACCCGCCCAACTCGTAACGCCGATAATCGCCGAAAGCGAGAAGAGCCGCAAGTCCGCACGCTCAAGCCCTGTTTGATAAAGCGAGGGATTGGTGTCGATGAAAACCTGAATCATGAGAACGGAGGCAGCAATCAAGAGAACCGACGGAATGGACGTAATCGTCGTGTAGATGTACTGAATGACATCATCGACACGCCCTTTAAAGTACCCGGCGGCAATCCCGAAGATAATGGCAGGCGGCAACATACAGGCCGTTGCCAAAGAGCCGATGACAACTCCGGTGCGAACGGATTTGACGGCACTCAAAAGAACATCGTTTCCGACGGCATCGGTCCCGAAAATGTGCCAGGAAGGCCACAGGCCCCAGAGAAGCCCCGCTACAAAAAACGCGCCCGTCCAAACCCAAAGAATCGGGTTTAAAGGGTTTTGAGAGCCCGTTAGACGCCGAATACTTTGAAATAGGCTTTCTGTCTTTTTGCGTCGTAAGACGGCAAGAGCACTTAAAAGAAGGACACTGAATCCGAGGCCGACTGCTGCCCCGCACCCGAAATCGGTGGCCAAGGCCGTTCCCTTCTCCTCGGGGGACACGTCGGGCGACGCTCCCTTAAGTCGCGCAAAGCGACGCACGGGCTTTTGGTCGACAAGCGCCGAGGTCTTATCAAAATCAAAGAGCGAAAAGGGTGCCGAGTAACTGCGTTCGGTGCCGGCAATGTGTTCGCCCACAAAATAGTCCAAAACCGAAACCGTCTTGGGCGCATAGGCAACAACGCCCGTGGGACCGACATCTAAGCGCGGTCTGAAATGCACGGAGTCGGCTAAAGCCACGGCAAAAAAGACACTTAAAAGACCGGCGCAAAAAAGCGCTGTTTTATTTCCGGCGAGTTTTTTCCACTGGGCAGCACGTTCCGGGGTGCACGCCGCATGCCGCGCATAAAGTGCTAACGCGAGAACAATCACCCAAATCACGGCATCGGTGTAAAGAAAGACAAAGCGCGGCATAGCTTTCACTCCCCCTACTTAAACCGTATCCGCGGATCGACCAACGCGTAGGTAATGTCCGTGAGCGTCACCCCCACGACATAGGCCACCGTCCCCAAAAAAACCATAGCACGGACAATCGAAAAATCCTGCGCATTAATCGCATCGATCGTGTACGACCCCAAGCCCGGGATGGCAAAAAAGTTTTCCATCACCAGGGACCCCATAAAAAGCAACGGAATCACCGAAATCGTGCTCGTTAAAATCGGGAGCAGTGCATTTCGTAAAACGTGACAGAAAAGCACGCGCTCTTCGCTAGCGCCCTTGGCACGCGCCGTTCGCACGTAATCTTTGCCGACTTCTTCTAAAAAAAGCGACCGGTAAAGGAGCGCATCGCTTCCTAAGCGCGAGAAAACGCCGATCAGAACCGGTAGGAGTAAGAAGGGAACCATCCCCCATCCGCCCTCGAACCCGGAAACGGGCACAAGGCGCAGTGTGCGTGAGAAAAGCCATTGTCCGAGGATAATGTAAAAAAGCCCGGAAACACTCATCACAAGGACGCTGAAGGTCACGCCGGCCCACTCAAGGCGCGTGCGCCTTACAAGCACCAGTAAAAGCGAAAACACAATGACAACAACAAGGCCCAAGATAAAAGTCGGCACGGCAAGAGCTAAAGAGGGGCCGATGCGCTCGGCAATTTCGCGATTGATGCTGCGACCGGCATCCGAAAGACCGAAGTTGCCTTTTAAAAGCGGAACCGACCGCGTGTAAAACACCGTTTCGGTCACCTGCTTGGCACCCGTTTGCTCCCCGTTCCAATACAGCGGCAAATCGTAGCCGTGCGCGTTTTTCCAGCTCGCAATGAGTTCGGGCGTAACGTATTTGCCCCCGAGAGAGAGCCTTGCCATATCATCCGGCGTATTGACGGAAAAAAAGAGGGCAAACGTAATCAGGTTCACGCCGAGCAAAATCAATACCCCGTAAAAAGCACGACGAAGGATATAAGCAATCACGGCGCGCTCCTTGAAGACACTTTGCGACGGGCACGCGCCCTTAAAACATGACGCACCCCGAGCAAAAAGAGAACAATCAGACCCACAATCACGCCCAAAGGCCACAGTATCGGTCGATTCCAAGACCGAACGGCCGCTTCGCGTTCGGCGGCATCAATACCGATATACATAAGGCGGTCTTGGATAATTTGCGTCGGTTTTAAATTTTTCACCCAGTGGTGTGAGGCGGCGACGGCCGTCGAGAACGTCCCGAAACTCCACGGAGCATCTTCCTGCACTATCGAAATCATCCGATCGATGAGACGAGCTTTTTCCGGCCCGTCCTCCAAATACCGCATCCTCTCAAAGAGGCGATCGTATTCGGAATTCACGTAGTTCGAAGCATTTTCCCCGCCGTAAGCCACTTTGCCGTTTTTCCCGTACAGGAGAAAAAGAAAGTTTTCTGCATCCGGGTAATCCGCAAGCCATCCCCAGACATAGATCTGGGCAGCTCCCTTTTGCATCTTATCCTGAAAGCGGTTGTAGTCAGTCGCTCGAATTTCCAATTGAATACCGAGTGCGGCAAATTGCCGCGTAACCCACTCCAGGTACGCACGAGATCCGGCAGCTGCCCCTTGCCAATCAAAATTAAGAACCAAGGGTTGACCGGTTTTGGCATCGCGCCCGCCCGGGTAGCCTGCTTTTTTCAGAAGGCGCTTGGCCTCGGCAAGGGGACGCCGTGTCACGCGCCCGTCAGACCCTTTTTTGTACACCACGGGATTAAAAGCAGCAGGCGAATCGATTCGCCACCCGAAAAACCCGGGCGGCAAAGGGCCGGCCGCTGCCATGCCCTGCCCGACGTTAAAAATCGAGATTTTTTCTTCCCAATTGAGTGCGATGCTGATGGCTTGTCGCAAGAGCCGATTGCGGCGCGCATGACTTGCCGTCTTTCCGCCCCCGACAACGGGGTCAAGCCAATTAAAGCCCAAGTACGTGATGTTCGAACCGACGGTTTTGGGAAACTGCAGGCGACGCTCTTGATAGAGCTTTCCCTTTTCCGGGTTATCTAAGGCTGCCGTAATAAATCCCTGTCCGACATCCAAGCGCGTAATTTCCGGGCTGTCATAAAAGCCCTGTAAAAACTTAGATGTTGTCGGGACCGATTCTTTTTCAATCGTCAGCACAATGCGGTCCGAGAGCGGAAGCTTTTTGCCGCAATCTTTTAAAAAGCCCGCTTTCTCATCGCTTTCCTCCCCTTCGCACGGATAAAGCACCGTATGAAAAAGCGGGTTTTTCTTTAACACGTGTTCGCGGTTTTGGCGTGAGACGGCCATGTAATAAGGCCCGGTCCCCACGGGCCAGGATGCCAACGTGATATTGCCTTCTTTGAGTTTTTCATTGGCATAAAACGCTTCGGCTTCCCACGGAACCGGAGCAAAAAAGCTCATCGCCAACCAATTGGAAAACTGCGGGTATTTGCCTTTGACATCGATTTGAAACGTCATACGGTCAAGGGTACGAACCCCCTCTAAAGGTTCGCTTCGAAGGTCAAGCCACGAGGAGCGATTTGTCACTTCCTTTTTCCCCAACCTTCGGGAAAGATCGATGAGCCCGGGCATATGTTCGCCCAACACACGCAAAACGGGCGAAACAAGGCGCGGGCTTGCCATGCGCTTGATGGCATAGACAAAGTCATCGGCCACAAGTTCCCGCGTGTCTTTGTAAGGAAGGTCAAGGGGACCGGAAAGCGACGCCGCTGTCTTTTCCGGCAAGTCGTGGTAGCGGAAAGCCCCTGTCTTATCTTTGGCAAATGCCGGGTGAGGGGCAAAGAAAATCCCCGGTTTCACTTTCAGGGTGTAGCGACTGACGGCAATGGACGAGGCCGGCGCATTGTGCGGAAGAGCTTTCCCGTCCCGATCGAAATATTCGGGGGTAACAACACGCTCAACCGAACGCGCCTCAAGCGTAAAGGGACGCTTTAGGTAGTGGTAGGCATACGGGGGTTCGTACGTTAAGTACACGAAAACGCTTTCGCCCTGCGAGTAGGAAACTTGGGGATCTAAGGTTTTAGGGCTTAAGGAAAACGTCGAAAAGATTGTGTTCGTGGCGTATTCGGAAACCGGGCGCGGTGCGTTTAGGACATCGCGGCAGCCCGAAAGCGCAACAAGCCCCACGGCCCCTAGGAGCACGGCAAAGCCGCGTAGCCCTCGTTTTCCCTTCACGCTTACCCCCGTTACGTTGACAAAATCAAACGGTTTTTCAAACAAAAACACACGGCTATTCAATATACTTTCGCTTTGTCCCGATTGCAATGACGCCGGCTTTAAGAACAGGCGGCGTGCTTTTCTTTTTTACGTTGCCTTTCGGGGAACCTTTTTTCACTGAGCATGACTAATCCGATTCCTTCACTGACAACGCGGGTCTATTGGGAAGATACCGATGCGAGCGGCATCGTTTACCACGCCAATTACATCCGTTGGATGGAGCGCGCCCGCTCGGAGTGGGCAAGGTCCTTAGGGATGAACCAAGATGCGCTCCTTACCGAAAGCCACCGTGCGCTGGTCGTGGCCAATCTGGCCATTGCCTACAAACGCCCGGCGCATTTGGATGACACCGTGACGGTGCGCACGCGCTTGATTGCCCTTAAAACCGCCTCGTTTGTGGTCGAGCAAACCGTTTGGCGTGAACAAACGCTGTTAACGACGGCTAACGTGCGTTTAGGCTATGTCGATACGCTCACCGGGCACCCCGTTGCCTTTTCCCCAGACACTCTTACGCTCTTTAAGTCTTACCTCGCATCGGAGGACGAACAATAATGAATGCTTCCGCTGATATGTCCATTGTCACCTTGGTGATGAATGCCTCGCCTGTCGTTCAGTGTGTGCTCGCGATTTTGGTGATCGCAAGTCTGGCCAGTTGGGCGACGATTTTCAGTAAATGGCTCGTGCTCTCGCGCACACTGCGCCAAACCGAAGAATTCGAGCAGCGCTTTTGGTCGGGAGCCAATTTAACCAAGCTCCTGGAGACAGCGACCTCGCGAACCAATCGCACGAGTTCCGAAGAGCGCATCTTCGTGGCCGGTATGACCGAGTTTTTAAAGCTTTCGGACAAACCGGAAGCCGAAATGCTCTCGGGCGTGCGTCGCGGCATGAGTGCGGCCTTTCAGCGTGAAATCGACGATTTGGAACGCGGGCTTCCTCTTTTAGCCTCCATCGGATCGGTTTCGCCCTATATCGGTCTATTTGGGACAGTCTGGGGCATTATGAATGCCTTTACGGGCCTATCGACCTTAGAAAACGTCTCGCTTGCCGTTGTGGCCCCGGGCATCGCCGAAGCGCTCGTGGCAACGGCAATCGGCCTATTTGCCGCCATTCCGGCAACGGCCGCCTACAACACTTTTGCCACGCGTCTTGACCGTATCACGAATCGATTTGATAGTTTCTCGGAAGAATTCATGAACATTCTGGCGCGCCAGCGCTAAGCGCGAGGAGTTCCCTATGTCCTTAAGGTCTCTTGGCAAGCACACGCGCCGACGCATGATGAGCGAGATGAACGTCGTGCCGTACATCGACGTCATGCTCGTCTTGGTTGTCATCCTCATGGTCGCGGCGCCCTTTGTCAATCCCTCGGTCGTCAATCTTCCGAGCGTGCAAAAAGCGAGCAAGGCCCCCGACAAACCCGTGGAAGTCATCGTCCACGCGGACGGCAAAATTTCGGTTCGTGCAGGAAAAAGCCTTGTTCCCGTGACAATCGGAACCCTTGTTGAACGCGTCAAATCGCAGGGCTCGCTTCAAACCACACCTGTTGTCATTGCTGCCGACAAAGACGTCAATTACGGTAAAGTCATCGACGTGATGAAGATGCTGCAAAAAGCCGATGTGGCTCGCGTGGGTCTTGCCCTGCAACTGGAAAACTCCAAGCGCTAGGAAATAAGCGATGGCTGACGAGAAGAAAACCGCAACGCCTTTAAAGGCCAAAAACGAGCGCATCACCGACAAACCCTTAGGGTTTGTCGCGGCGCTTGCTGCGCACGCGGTTTTAATCTTCGGTCTTGTCACCGTCTTTCAGTGGAACACGGAACCCGTGACCTTTACCGCCGAGCTTTGGGCGCCGGAAAACGCCAGTGCCGAAGCTTTAACGCCTAAGCCCCGGGAAAAAGTTGTGCCCGAAGAGACGCCGATTACAAAGCCGACACCCGAAGAAATTCAGGAGCGCATCGACCGTGAAGCGCAAATTCGCATCGCGGAAGAAGAAAAGCAAAAGAAGCTGGAAGAACTGGCGCGCAAAAAGCTCCAAGAAGCGCGGCGCCTTGAGGAACAAAAACGCGCTTTGGAAGCCAAAAAGAAACGCGAAGAAGCAGAAAAGCGGCGCCAAGAAGAACTAAGGAAAGAGGAACTTGCGCGCATTCTCGGCGCCGCCCCGGTTAAAAATGCCGAACGCGTCGGGAAAACGACGGGCGACATGCGTGTGACAACCCCCCATGCCGGCATGTCCGGGCAAGCCAATTACGTGGCGAAAGTGATTGCCATGCTCCGTCCGCGGATTATCTTCCAGGTTCCTCCGGGACTAAAAAGCGGCGAGCGCCAGGCGGTCTACACGGTCTACCTACTTCCCGACGGCTCACAGGCCAAACCTCCGACCTTAGAGAAAAGCTCGGGGCTTCCGGCTTTCGATGCCGCGGTGGAAAGCGCCATTCGGTGGTGTAACCCCTTCCCGCCCGCCGAGGCCGGAAAGGCCCTTCCGAGGACCATCCAGATTACGTTCGACCCCGTGGAAAGCAGCCGCTAGTTTTAGTAGTAGCAATGGGGCGAGGCAATCGTGTCGACAACGGTTAGCCACGCGGCAAGTTTTTTATTCTCTTGAGTAAAGGGCCGCAAAGCATCGATCGGAACAAAGACCTCCGTGCCGCCCGCAAGAGTCCGTGTCGGGAGCGTCCCTCGGATATGAAAAGCCGCCAGAAGAGACGCTTTTTCCGCATACCGCACACCGCCTGCTTGCACGAGGCGACAGACACTGTCATCGGCGCGAATATCGTCATCAATTTCCACGTATTCGGGATTGCGTCGTGTGGCTAAATACGCCCAAAGGAAGGGCCAGAGGATAAAGGCAAGCCAAAAGGGGGCAGTCAAAGTCCAGGCAAGCCACCCCGTTCCCCCTTGCGTGTCCTCAAAGACGAAAATACCTCCGATAAAAAGCCAGGCGCTCCACGCAAGCCACATCGTGCGGGATTTTTCACGACTGATTTTCTGTTTACGGCGTGCCATGTTCGGTTTCTCCTAACACACGGGCGCGCAGTTGTCCGCACCCGCCTTCGATCTCTTGAGCCGCGCTTTCGCGAAGCGTTGCCACAAAACCCTTTTCGCGCAAAATCGTAATAAGGTCTTGCATGTGCGAGGCCGCAGGTCGACGAAAAGGTGAGCCCGCGACGGCATTAACGGCGATGAAATTGACCATCGCCCAATGCGAATCCAAAAGATCCGCAAGACGCTTAACTTCCTCCTCACTGTCGTTGACGCCTTCAATCAGCGTCCACTCGATTTGCGCCGGGTATTTGGTTTTTTGCGCATAGTCAAGGGTTCTTTCAATGAGTTCTTGCACGGAGATAGCGGGCGCATGCGGCAAAAGGCGCTGGCGTTTCGCTTCATCTGTTGTATGAAGGCTTAACGCAAAGGCCGGTTTTACGGACCAAGTCGGCATAGCATCAAAAAGACGCCTGTCACCGACAGAAGAAATCACAATCTCCTTGTGAGCCATTCCAAGAGCATCCCCCAAGAACCGCACGGCCTCGGCGACGTTTTTAAGGTTGTGTGACGGCTCGCCCATGCCCATGAAAACCACCTTTTTAAGGCGCGGATTGATACGCAACGCCTCGCGCACCTGAAAGACGATTTCGGCACTCGTAAGTTGACGAATGAGACCGCTTTTGCCCGTTGAGCAAAACAGGCACCCGACGGCGCACCCGACCTGAGTGGAAACGCAAAGCGCATCTCGCGGCAACAAAACCGTTTCCACGCACTGCCCGTCCTGTAGACCGATTAAAAGCTTACAAGGAACACCCGTGCCCTGCGCAACAATCACATGTCCGAACGAGTCGAGATTCTCTTGTAAAGTCGGAATTGTTTCTCGCAACGACTTCGGGTAGGCGCCCCAGGCCGGAGCGTCCCATGAGGCGCGTCCGAACCACGCCCGAAAAATATGACGAATGTGCGAGTTCTTGGCGCCTGAAAGACGCAAGTCGTGCTCGATTTGACCGATGGAAGCGATGTTACGTGTCGGCATCCGCAATCCCGAGTTCTTTGAGTTTGCGCGTGAGTGTGTTACGTCCGACACCGAGTTTTTTCGCCGCGAGAATGCGCTTTCCGTGCGTCTGATCTAACGCAGCCCGGTAAAGCACCGTTTCAAAGTCGCGCGTCAAGGAATCCATCACGTTGCTTTTCCCGTTATGAAGCGCCGCGTCGACGGCACATCGCAGGGACGCTTTCCAGTCGCCGGCGCCGCCTGCCCAATCCCCAGTTGGCGCATCGGGAAGATTATCTGAAGCAAACTCCGCGGGAAGGTCCTGCGCTTCAATCACTTGCGAGGGAGCCATAACCGTGAGGTAATTACACAGGTTTTCAAGTTGCCTGACATTGCCCGGGAAAGGAAATGTCTGAATGCGTTCACAGGCTTTCTCGGATAGGTACTTTTTTTCTGTCTTAAGGCTTGTGGCTGCAAGCGATAAAAAGTGTTCGGCTAAGGCCGGAATGTCCTCGGGGCGATTGCGCAAGGGCGGTAAGCGTAAGCGAATCACATTTAAGCGGTGGTACAAATCTTCACGGAAAAGTCCTTCGCGCACCCGCTCTTCTAAGTTTTGGTTTGTTGCGGCAATCACGCGCACATCGGCGTGAACTAAAGTTTTGCCGCCCACACGATAAAAACTGGCATCCGATAAAACGCGCAAGAGTTTGGTTTGCATCGGCATCGGCATATCGCCGATTTCATCTAAAAAGAGCGTTCCGCCTCGGGCCTGTTCAAAGCGGCCGATGCGCTGCTCGCTTGCACCCGTAAACGCACCTTTTTCGTGCCCGAAAAGTTCGCTCTCTAATAGGTCGGCGGGAATGGCCGCCGTGTTAATCGCAATAAAAGGCGCATTTTTGCGCGGACTATGCCGGTGAAGGGCGCGAGCAACAAGCTCTTTTCCCGTACCGCTTTCGCCTGTAATCAGAACCGTCACATGGCTTTGAGAGAGGCGCCCGATGGCTCGAAAGAGCTCTTGCATCGCAGGCGACTGCCCGACGATTTCCGAAACAAGCGCCGGGACCTGCTCTTTGGGCTTAGGGCCGTTGCGGCACGCTTCTTCGCCGGCTCGCTTAATGAGGCTTACCGCTGCCGTGATATCAAAGGGTTTCGCCAGGTACTCGTAAGCACCCCCCTCAAAAGCCGTCACGGCACTTTCCAGGTCTCCGAATGCGGTCATGATGATGACAGGAAGTTCCGGATATTTTTCTTTGACGCGACGCAAGAGGTCCGTCCCCGTCATGCCGGGCATGCGAATATCGGTCACAAGCACCGAGGGCCGCTCCTCGTTAAGAGCTACAAGGACCAAGGAAGCATCTTCAAAGAGGCGATACTCTACCCCTTCGCGTTCTAAGGCTTTACCTAAAACCCAGCGAATCGAACGATCGTCATCGGCTATCCAAATCGAAGACATTTAGTGTCTCTCCTCGCTCGGCGTTGCAAGCGGAAGCAAAATCCGAAAATCCGTGCCTCCCGCTTCGCTTTCAAGTTCCACCTCGCCCCCGTTACGCTCGGCATAGGTACGAACAATCGAAAGACCCAGGCCTGTGCCGTGCGCTCGAGTGGTTACAAGCGGATAAAAGATTTTTTCGCGGATTGAAGAATCAATACCCGGGCCGTTATCGATGACGTCGATGACAACCGCCAAGCGGCAACGGCGACGCTGAATCACAACGCCGCGCGCCACGCGGGTTTTGAGCGTAATGCGTGCCGAACCGGCAGCGATTTCTTTTTCCATCGCTTGTGCGGCATTCCGCATCAAATTTAAAAAGATTTGCGTCAGTTGCTCGCGATCGGCCTCAAATGTCGGAAGCGACACATCGTAATCGCGCACAACCGTAAGGCCGGAAGGAAACTCAGCTGACACGAGATTACGCACGCTCTCGAGAATCTCATGTAAGTTCACGTTTGTTACGTGTCGTTCGTCTCGATAAGGCTCCAAAAGGCGATCGACAAGCGCACGCAGGCGATCGGCCTCGCGAATAATGACGCCGGTAAATTCCCGAAGAGCAGGATCGGGAAGTTCGGTCTCAAGAAGCTGCGCCGCTCCGCGAATTCCCCCTAAGGGGTTTTTTATCTCGTGCGCCAGGTTGCGTAAGAGAACGCGACTTGCGTCATTTAATCCCTCTTTTTGTTCCTGGCGATCCAAGGTAAAAGCTTGTTCGGCCTCGCTCATTTCCAAGAGAAGCTTTCCGGGCTCCGGGACCGAAAGAACGGCAAGTACCGAACTTTTCGGGGTGCCTGCAACAGGACTTAGCCGCACGAGAGCACTGCAAAGCGAGGCCTTTTCAGCATCGGCATGTAGCGCCCGAATCCACGTCTTTAAAGGCGGGAAAAACTGTGCTGCATCGGTCCCGATTAGGTTCTTACCCGAGGCGCCGAAAAGCGTCTCGGCTGCCTCATTGCACCAAAGGATGAGCCCGGCGTTGTCCATAAGAACAACGCCCGTCGCAAGAGACTGGCTTAAAAGCTTTGCGCTATCCGGCCTCATCGCTCCACAGCCTTATTCCGTGTCCGCTAGAGCGCGAAATACATCGCGTATTCACAAGGTTGCACCGTCTGGCGGTACTGCGAAATCTCGTGACGCTTTAACTCCAAGTAACTATCGATTAAATCGTCGGAGAACACCCCGCCTCGGGTTAAGAACTCGCGGTCGACATCGAGCGCATCGACGGCCTCTTGCAAGTCGGCACAGACGACGGCAATCTTGGCGTTTTCTTCGGGCGGCAGGTCATACAGATTCTTAGTTGCCGGATCACCCGGATCGATCTTGTTTTGGATACCGTCAAGGCCTGCCATGAGCATTGCCGAGAAGGCAAGATAGGGATTGGCCAGAGGGTCGGGGAACCGCACTTCCACTCGACGCGCTTTTTCTCCCGAGACATGCGGAATACGAATCGAAGCCGAGCGATTACGCGCCGAATAAGCAAGTTTCACCGGCGCTTCAAAACCCGGCACAAGGCGCTTGTAAGAGTTCGTCGACGGATTGGTAATCGCATTTAGAGCGCGCGCATGGCGAATGATGCCGCCGATGTAGTAAAGCGCCATGTCCGAAAGACCCGCATACCCGTTACCAGCAAATAAGTTCTTTCCGCCCTTCCAAATCGACTGATTCACATGCATACCCGATCCCGCGTCCCCGGTGATGGGCTTAGGCATAAAGGTGGCCGTTTTGCCGTACGCAGCGGCGACGTTCCAAACCGTGTACTTGAGAATTTGGTTCCAATCGGCGCGTTCCACGAGCGTAGAAAAGCGCGTTCCAATTTCACACTGGCCGGCGCCGCCGTTTTCGTGGTGGTGGATTTCGCAAGGAACCCCCTGTTGCTCCAAAAGCGTCATCGCCTCAGAGCGAATATCCGTCAAACTATCGACGGGAGCGAGCGCCAAATATCCGTGCTTGGTGCGAGGACGGTGTCCGAGATTGCCAGCGTCGTAGTCGATTTGACTGGACCACGCGCCTTCGTCGCTACGAATCTTAAAGAACGTGTTTTGCGGCTCACAGCCCCACGTCACACCATCCAAAATAAAGAACTCGGGTTCCGGCCCGAAATACGCTTTGTCGCCGATTCCCGTAGATTTAAGATAACTTTCGGCACGGTGCGCAACCGAGCGCGGATCGCGCGAATATCCGTTACCGGTATCGGGCTCAATCACATCGCACGTTAAAACGAGCGTGTCGTGCTCGCGAAACGGATCCATATGCGCCGTATTCGGGTCGGGAACGAGTAGCATGTCACTCGCCTCAATCCCCTTCCAGCCCATCATCGAGGAACCGTCAAAGGGTTGACCGTCTTCAAAAAGGGCTTCCGTTACGTGAGAGGCCGGCACCGTCAGATGCTGCTCTTTGCCCAATGTATCCGTAATACGCAAGTCGACGAACTTGACGTCGTTGTCTTCAATCAGTTTGATTACTTCAACCGGTGTCGTCATCGAGAAAACCTCTTAATAAAGAAATCTGTAAAAGCTCCGCCACCACCAACACAGATGCTGTGCGGAAATACGCGAAACGAATTCTAAATGGGGCGCGCCCTGTTTTGGTGCATATCCGACTTTTGATACGATTTCTTTCAAAAAAACGAAAGAGAAATCCGAGCACTGCTTATAATCTGCCTTGTACGTGGGGGTGTCCTGGCTTCGACGGGGCGTAGGACGCTGCACGGTGCATGCCGAGGTCTGGTTCCTCGTTAAACAACTAGAAAAAATATAAACGCCAATAACGAGCGTTTCGCTCTCGCCGCCTAAGGGCCGCGAGCGGTGCACCGGAAGGTCTCTGGTCCGGCTTGGGTAAAACCAAGGGCACCGTCATATACAGGGACTAAGGAGCGTCGGAGTCGCGACGACGCTTTCGAAAATTTTAGCGACTGGTTGCAGGTTGGCCCGTCCATCGGCAGAATCGGCAACGAGATTTAAATCATTGGGCTAAGCATGTAGATCCGGCGGAAGAATCGTTTCGGACAGGGGTTCAACTCCCCTCACCTCCACCACCTAACACTCTGAGACACCAAGATAATCACGAAAAATCTCCTCTCTTCCGCCGAGTAGGGGCTGTGTTTGCAATTCCCCACAAAAGCTGTCACCCAAAAGTTCACGTTGCCTCCTTGCCTTACCGCCCGCAAGGAATTTTTCAGATTTCTAAAATATCTATCTACATTCGACTTTCGAGGACTTCAAAATCATACTAATTGTTCAAAAACTTCTGTCTTAAATTACCTCTTCCAGATCCGAATATTTTTAAAAAATATTTTTCCCTTTCATAACGTAATTTATTCAAGTTATTTTTATCAGAATATTTTTCAAAATCTTTTTTCGAAATACCAGAACAGGACTCAATCTCAGAAATTACGTACCTATCAGTAATCTCCTTAAGCGATTTTGCTCTTTTTGAGTTATTTATTTCTTTAGGCATCAGCGAGAAATTCGCAAGACATTCTGAAAAAAACTGGGCTTCTTCAGAGCCACTGTTTATTAGATCCGACTTCGCAATCAAATGATCAACCTCAAAAGAAAAACGGGCAGACGAAGCGACAGAAGGGGGCCTTTCCTGCAACGCGACGCCGTAATACAGTAGCGGTCTTACATTTTCTTTGCTACAACGAACTGATTGGTATTGTCCCTCTTCACACAACCCGTGTATAAGATTGTCCCACTCTTTCGCCGCGACCGCATTTTTAACTAACTGTGAATATTCAGCCAGATTTTTTGCCATTTTTGAATCCCCAGAGCCTTTCCAAAACCCAGTCATAGATTCAAAAATCACCCTATCGAATAAAATTCGGGCCGCTTGATTAAACTTTTCCAACTCGCCTTGTCCACTATGTGGCTTGCCAAGCTCCTTCCAATAAAAATACAAAGTTGCGATAAACTCCAGAAGGGCAGCAGCCGGAATCAAACTTTGTAAAGGCTTTCTCCAATCAGCAAAGAACTTAAAAACCGAAGAGCTATCTGAGATCAATTTAAAAACCGTATTAAGCTCTTCTACTAGAGTGTTTAATGAGTCTTCCCAAGCCTTTTGGAAATTGTTATCCGAAGTAAGTTCACTAACATGAAGCTTGGACATCCCTTTCATGTATATAGAGCTCAATAGTTTAAAGCACAACGTAACCTCTTCCATGTTGGGATTTTTCCCTTTTAGCAACGAATGTTCAAACAGGAGTCCCAAGTCACTAAGCCGGGTAATTAGAGTGGCAGCAACATCCCACCGAACAACCCCACATTGCGCCTGTTTTACCCCTAATAGCTCGTACATAGCTGAAACCGTACTCGCTATAGATGAATCAACCTCAACTTTTTTGTTCCAATAGGGCTTTGCGGAGAGTAACTCTTCTGCTTTTAATACTGTACCTCCACTATTAATTCGTGAAAAGATGTTCTGCGCGTCAAGAGGAGTGGCATTTGACAAGACGATTTGCCCAACTTCTGCCTCATTGAAAACGAGGTCAAACTGATTAAGAGCATCAATACTTTCTTTGATGTACGACCAATTGTCATGGATACTTTGCCTGAATGCTCTTTCTTGACCAGTGACGGCGAAAATTTCGAGTTCGTCATAAAAGGCGGTTTCATTCAGCTCTTCTTGCCGCCCTAAATAATTTTGAATCCACAGACGCAAAGCTTTTGCATCAATCTGGCCTCGCTTGCTTTTCGATTCATACGGCAATTTGACGCAAAAACGCATGAAATCAAAAGTCTCCTGCCATTTGCTAGAGTCATTCTTTTTCAAAGGATGAACCATCTTTATTATGCGTTCGAGTATTTGTAAATGCCCGACCATTTTTTGAGGAGAGAAGCTTTGGTCGTCTAAAGGAGTCCCTTCCTCGATAAAAACGGGCTCCGCATTATCCTCCTCATTTTCTTGATCGTCCTCTGAATTTAGATATTGGCGAACCTCTGCCCAAAACTTTCTCGATACGTCCTCAGGTTGATCTTTGTCGCTTAATCTCAAACATTTCTTTGCCCAACGATACAATGCAATCGGATTAAGATACATCTCTTGAAGGGCAGTACGCCGCTGTCTGCCGTCTAACAACCACTTCTTTAAAACCTTGTTTCCTGTATGCGGTTCAAAGACATTTTCTTTATTGATAATTACAACTCCAATGGGATAATCCTGAAATACACTAATTGCAAGTCCAAAATTTTGTCTTTCCGTCCACGTCGACTTTCTTTGAAACCGGGGAAGAGAAATGTTTTCCTTTACAAAATCAGATAGTTTTTGCTTCTCATTGCTATAGGCCATTACTCAAGTTCCTTATCAAATTTATATCTGATGATCTCCTTTTTTTGCAATCTGTCAAGAGTTGTCGCTTTCCTACAGACTTCCCAGAATCCGCACGCATGATTATTAGGATGCACGATTATCTTCACCCTCTTGGAATAAGGCCCGTTCTTTTTAGTCGTTCGTACAAAAGTATCTCTTGAGTGTTTGACAGTGCCCAAGATTTTTTCAATTCCTGTCCTAAAAAGGGCCACGTCTCTTGCCCAACACTATAGAATTCTTATGTTGCCCGAATCAGGGGTTTTATTCAAGCAACTTAAAAGAGTCCCATGCGCACCAAAGAGTTTAAAGTTAGGCTAAATGAACATGAGCACACTCAGTTTGAATTCGCCTGCAATAAAGAGTCCGTTCCTCTTTCCTCAAAAACTCGGGAACTCATTGTGGAATACACTCACCGTGCTCTCAGCATAACTTCAACCCATAATTTCCCGGCTGAGCCTCCAATTTCCCAACTTCTTCCCTATCGACCTCTAACCGTCGGGGAAATGTTTTCGGGACCTGGAGGCCTCGGAATCGCACTTACTCGTACAAAATCAAGCCATTATTCTTTCTTACACTTATGGGCTACCGACTATGATGCTGACTCCTGTCGCACATACAAGGAAAACGTTTTAAAGTTTTCTCCAAATGCAACCTTCTTTCTAAAAGATGTACGAGATTTAGACATTGACTCTCTGCCTGCCGTTGACGGATTTCTTTACGGATTCCCGTGCAATGATTTCTCACTGGTTGGAAAAGCAAAAGGACTTAACGGGAACTATGGAGGACTTTACACATATGGAGTCAAATACATAGAGCGCGTGAATCCTCTCTTCTTTTTTGCAGAAAATGTTACAGGTCTTTCCTCCGCTAACGAAGGAAAAGCTTTCCAAACCATTTTGGAAAAACTAAACCATGCAGGAAAGTTCGGTTACACGATTACTGCTCACCTTTTCAAATTCGAGGAATACGGCATCCCTCAAACACGACATCGATATATTCTTATCGGGATTCGAGGCGATTTAGATAGAGAATTTCAGGTACCCAGACCTACTGGAATTTTAAAAACCTGCGAAGAGGCCTTACGGGACATACCTGCTTCTTGTCCCAATCAAGAACCCACGAAACAAGCGAGCCAAGTACTTAGTCGACTTAAGTACATACGAGAGGGAGAGAACATTTGGCAAGCAGAAAAACGGATGCCGCCAGAACTTCGCCTCAACGTAAAAGGAGCACGGTTTTCCCAAATCTATCGACGACTCGACTCGAAAAAACCCTCCTACACAATCACAGGGTCGGGCGGCGGCGGGACCCATGTTTACCATTGGTGTGAGAATCGAGCTCTTACAAATCGAGAACGTGCCCGTTTGCAAACATTTCCAGATAATTTCATCTTTTGTGGCAACAAGGAATCTGTCCGCAAACAAATTGGCATGGCAATTCCATGCGATGGAGCTCAGATTATTTTGGACGCTCTCCTAAAAACATTTGAAAGAAAAAAGTACGACACCATCAACCCATCAGTAGGAATCTTTCGAGCAAACACCTACTCATTCTCAACGGATTAGAATGGTTCCATGGTAGAGGCAAAGCAGGGCAAACAGAGAGTGTACACATGACCGAAGATAACACTACGCCAAGAAGAAACTGGTCTGAGGATGAAACTACAATTGCTCTCGCTCTATACGTGCAAATCCCTTTCGGAAAGATTCACCAGAATACCCCCGCGATACGGGCGCTTGGCGTTGCCATCGGTCGTTCGCCTAGTTCCGTATGTCTCAAACTCTCAAACCTCGCGCGATTTGATTCAAAACTACAACACCGAGGCATCTCAGGCATGTCACACGGTAGCAGAATGGATCAGCTCGTTTGGGATCGCTTCATTGGAAACAATACGCAAGAAACGGATCTTACAAATCTCTTTGTCGCCGCCGACAACGTAGCAGAACACCTTAATTTAAAACCAAAAGATTATGTCGTTACCCCTCTAAGCCGCACCCAGAGGGCGGAGCTTGACAACTTAAAAACCATCAGTGTCACAGAACGCGAGCGACTTGTGAAGGTTAGGCTCCACCAAAATATGTTTCGCGACAGTGTTCTTTCGGCCTATGAGGGGAAATGTGCCATCACAGACCTCTGCGAGCCTCGTCTTATAGAAGCCGCCCATATTAAGGCGTGGTGCGACTGCAACGCGCCCCAGGAACGCTTGTCCCCCGCTAATGGTATCGCTCTCAGCGCCTCTCTTCATCTTGCCTACGATAACAATCTCATTGGAATATCGCCGGATTTAAAGTGCTTTGTCTCACCAATCCTTTTACGGAAGACCCAAGAAGGAACCCTTGCCGGGAATCTCTTGCGAAGTATTAATGGCAAACCACTCAGGAATCCTAAGCGATTCTCGCCTAATCGTGACTATCTATCCGATCGTTACTCGGACTTCCGAAAATCCTCCGATTTTCCTTAATCCTCCATACATACCAAAAACTGTTTCAGTATTTAAATCCTTCTTGGCGTAACAACTCAAGAGCTTGCATTGCCAGCGCGCACTCTTTCTCATTTGGTAGTTTATTTGGAATCATCGTGGCTTTGCTCACACTCCTAGATTGCATTGGCGAGAGCACTGAATGTTGGCGATCAAAAATCATTGCGTCCTTCCAATGTAAGTATCTCAGCACCTGTTGCTGAATCTCAATACCCGCGTCTCTTCTAGCCTCAGTGCGTGAGTCTCTCTTTGCCGATTCTCTCTTTTCACAACTCACAACCCATCGACTTGATGACGAAGGAAGTGTTACGCCATTTTGCTTAAAAATCTCTTGGGCAAGAATCCAACATTGCTTCATCTTAGCCCACTCCGTTACATTTTCCTTGGCGCGCTCTTTGAATGTTAAAACCTCCTCTTTCACTCTCCGAGCAATTTGCAAAAGCACACCCAACATGTCCTCGGGCAAAGATTGTTTTTTCCAAATGAGACTAAAGTCAAACGAATCTTTTCCATAGAAAGATTGAAAAAATAGCGAGAACACCGATATCGTATATGCCACAATGTTGGCACGATACCCACTGTCATACCAATGCTGCGTTGAAACCGCCTCGCTAAGTTGCTTGTACATGATAAGTACTGCTCCCCATAAACCCCTTTGGAATCGTCCTCCTTCCAGGTTTCGTTTACCTCGCTCATGAATTTTGCAAAAAGAGTCTGGGCCCCTTTGGAAACTATGTCTGGTTTCTGGTCCCAGCAAAGGCGTACTTTGGCAAGATCTTCCTTCCGAACCTTCTGCTTTTTACTATATTTCCTCTCAAACTCACGGAGCTTATCTCCTCGGAGGAACATCTTTTTTTGATCATAGCTTCCACGGTTTCTTTCATAAAACCAATAAGAACCATACTGAACTCCCGGAGCCGGAGGGGCAACAATACGTTCAGAACACTTCTCGATACGAATATGAAGTGGATGATTCGATGAAAAATCTGCTCCAGACACTTTGTTCTGATTATTAGAGAAGCGAGAAATATTTTGCATCAGAGCAAGAGCCTCTTCCTCTGGCAAATCTTCCGAAATAAACGTGAGTTTCATTGCGACCTGAATTTTCGACAAATCGGCCTTATCACTCATAGTTGCTCTTGCAAGAGATGCTGTTGTTTGCCCCCCATTAATAATCTGCAAATCTGTAGCTCCGACCATCTCGCCAGCTTTATTAAACTCAATCTTTCTAACAGTTACAGCAATACCATTATTGAAAATAAAAAACTTCTCGGGTTGCCCCAAAATTGTTCCTCTGATATCTTTATTGACAGAAGTTTTTAGGGTTAAGAAGGAACGAACATTCCCTTCTAGTAGCCTTCCTCCATATTCTCTATAAAGCGCTGCCAGAATCGTAGCTGGCATGACACCTTGATAAGACTTGTATCCCTCTCCCACCGTGGCAAGTGTTAGAGGGATAGGAATATCAGAAAAATCAAAATACAAAGGCTCTTGTGTTTTGTTGGAACATACGAAATCGTAAAGGCGCTCTGGCCCCCATATATCGGAATCGGTCTGAATCTCTTCAATAGGGTCTGATTTCAAATGACGAATGCGGTCAGATACTTTCCGATCTGTAAAAATAAGAAGATGAATCCGATCAATGGCTTCGGATTGAATAAGCTCATCCAATTCAAATTCCGGGGTTGAGAATTCAAACACCCCTGCCAGTTTCCTTCCTCTGGATAGCTCAAAAAAAGTGCGTAGAACTTTAAGGAGCGCTTCTGCCTCTGTTGCGGTCAGATTGTCTTCGCTTTTGAAGCCATTCCAATCTGCGACAATCAACGTTAATGTGCGTTCTTCACTATTGAAGACATACCCGTCGAGAGCAATTTTACGTGACCCTATTTTCTGATTAACATAAAGGGGGTGAACATCATCCATATCACTATCAGGAACCTGACTACACATTGTAAGAACGAAGCTTTTTTTGGCTCCTTCTCCTTGCTCCTGACGTAAGCGATATACATCCTCCCGAAGCTCATCGATATAGTTCTCGAATCGGCTATTTTCCTGTTGCATTCTCATCACCCTCTTCGACCAGCCAATCCTTGATTGCAGAAAGAGACAAATTGTAGGTAGCCTTCACCACTGCCTCGGGCACAATTCCTCTGTGCAACTTAGGAAAGTCCGGAGCGTTAGCCGCATAGGATTTCATCTCCATTAGCTGAAGCGGGAGTTTTGTCTCAAGGTTTCCCTCTTGCATCTTGGCGCCAGTAAGTTCAATACTTGTCAAATACTTTTGCTGCACAGCAGGATCTTCATCCAAAATGCGAAGAATTCTTTCATGCAATTGAGACAAGGTGAATGCGTTCTCTGCAGGATCACTATGAAGCCGAATCACAACCAACCGACCTTCGACATGAGAGGCATTTTTCAGCAAAGCTGGATTAACAAGTTGCTCAAGAGAGGAGATTTGTACCTCACTTGCCGACTGGCGTATCGTCTTGACCTCCGCCCAGGCATTCTCAAAAACAAAATCTTGATCAGCCCCGGACGCACCGTGCCATCCAAAAACAACTCCACGTGCATCCTTCCCCATGGTCAAACAATGTTCTAGGAAAAGAAGTTCTCCCGCGAGACCCCGAACTTTCTCTTCCGTCATTTTTGGAGCAGATTTCCAAAATGATTGCCACACCTCATACCTTGCTTCAAGTCGGGAAAGAGCTATTCGCTCGCTGGAAACTCCATCCATAACAGAAAGAATGTCTAAACAAAAAGAGCAAAAAGGATCATCAAATCTCTCGTCAGTTTCGCTCATATAGAGTCGCCAGCCTGAATCGTGTTTTACTGCTTCCACATGCACAGCCCGTGAAGAATCTAGGGCGGGAGGCTCCATCTCACACATAAAGACAAGCGTTGGCATCCCCCTTCTTACACCCATCAATGCATCAATAGGTAAATCAATGTGTTTAAACCCAAAAAATTTCATTTCCTCGGTTTTCTTCATCTCCGAAAACCTCTGTTTGAGCTCTTCCGTTCTCATCATTCATCCTCCATGTCATAACCCTGGGCTTCCTGACGCTGTCTAATAACATTACAGTCATACGTAACTTGAATCGGATCCGCATCAGCGAACCTTTCATCACAAGGCAAACCAAAAGCAATTGTTGCCATGACTTCGTCACTGACAAAAGGCTCACCATGCTCCCGTCTATCCTTCAGGTCGTTTGCTATTGTCCGAATCGGGTAGATAAGAAGCTGCGGCGGTTCCCCTGGCTCAGCAAAAACTCTTCTGGGGTATATCTCTGGGGGAGAGGTCTTGATGGTTCTCTTCACCTCATCGATTTTTTCCCTGCTCCAGTGCCGCATAAAATGACCGGAAGAACGAATACCCTTGGAAGTCTGCTGTATCCAACAGGGGAGCTTGCGCATTGTGCGACCAGAACAAACCACCTTGCCCTGTAGGCCGAGGTCAAACACATCCTCGGTTTTCCTTCCGGCCGTTTCTTTGTCAAGAGAAATAACACGCACAAGCCATTTTTCAGCACGGGTTTTAATGCGTTCTGCCGCTCTGTTTGGATCAAGATTGTCACTCCAATCGGGGACGTTCAAATTGCGAATTATTTCTGCAACCTTGTCAGATGGGACATCCTTCCAGACAAGATCATTTCTACCAGAACATCCCGGGAATGCTGTCTCTCCCTTTTGCCACGGCCCAAGAGACTTTAAGAATTCTCCAATTTTTCTAACATTCTCCCTACGCTCTTTTGGGTCTAACGGGAAGGTCGCAGCCTGAAAATCTTTGCCAGCGAAATTAAGCCATATTTTTACTCGCTTTGCTGTTCGCCGCTTATTCGCTGCGGTTACCATAAGACCTGCATTTGCCGGGGCACAACGAATGCGTAGTCCGAAATCAGATGGTTGCCTATTCCGTCTACGCATGTCCTCCAGCGTCTCACGGAATTCACCAAGAGCTTCTGCAATATATGAATATGATTTAACGAGGCAATCGGATATCCAGATTTTCATATAACTGCGCATCGATTCCCGATAACCAAACCAACGTCCCATCTGCAAAAGTGTGTCATAAGCAGGACTCCGCCTAGAAAAGTAACTAACACAAAGCCCATCTAGTGTGACTCCTCGGGAAAGCGAGTCCCCGCCCACAGCGATGAGTCTGGCAGAACTCCTTTCATAGTATGAAGCCATGTTCTTTTCTTTGGCATCTGAATTAACTAGCACGACCTGAATCTTTCGTACGGCCTCACCAAAACGTTTTTTCCAAATGTCTATCCATTTGTATCCCCCACTCAATTCTCTAAACGTAGGAGGCTTTTTTCCACGCGTCGTATCGTCATACCATAACTCATCCCCACAACCTTCATTCCATATAGATTCCAGTGTTTTCCAATTGGTATCGCCTCTTAAATCCTCAACAGCATCTGCCGGAATCCCCTCAGACAAATCTAGTATTTGTTTAATAATCTCCTCAATCATTTCTGCCAAACGATTTTGAACTTGAGTAAAGCGAGCGATATGAACCAGCATGCTCGTGTTTGACGTACTTGTTTCAAAATCCTTCAGCGTGCAAACACAACAGAAATACAGAACTGCTCGAACAAGGCTTTGAGGTAAGATTTTTATGTCTTCTGGCTTCCGTATTTTTCCTTCATACACTCTGCGTGCTTCCGCCTCTGTCGACATATCCGTCTCATCCTCCAACCTCATTGGAATGAGTACACTATACTTGACAGGATTCTCTTCTATTTCCCCCTGATCCCCAAACAATCTCTCAACACCAAGATACCCGTTTGGAGGCGGTATAACATATATGTAATCCCTCGGGAAAAGATCCATAGTTTCTTTTTCCCCGAGAATCATCTTGTTCGTCACAGGATTGGTCTGCGGATGAATAAAAACATTGGCAAATGGAGTTGCTGTGACGGCCAAATAGGCGGTCTTATCAAAAAAATTTAAGATTTTCCGAATCTGCTGATTAATTCGTGAAGGATCCTCATCCTCTTTCTTGCTATTAACGGAGGCGTTATCAGCTTCATCATCCACAAGAAGCAGTGGAAGGTGTTGCACACCAAGCCCTCTGGCGTTTTCCAACCATGTGATGAGGTGCTCGAGTACTCTGGCGTTCTTTTTGGTTACTGCCAACGTAACTTGCTTTTTGTTGTCAACAGCAATTTGAGAATCTGCCTTAGCAACAGTGAAATCCGTTGTTGGCGTTGTAATTAGGTTCCAGTCAAATAGAGGAGGCGCACCACGTGTAATGATTTGTTGCCCTTGACTATTGGGGCCTTGTCCAACTAGATCTGCGTTGAGTCGGTTCTGTGTTTGAACACGAAGAGTATCTGTCGTTCCTGTCAGCACAATAAGAAAGCGATAACCCGCATCTAACGCTTTATGACAGACTCCTGTGTAGGTTTGAGTCTTTCCGGCCTGAACATCCCCCATAAGGAGCCCGACTGTGTGGCCTTGTTTTTGGGGATTCCCCATCCCATCGAGGAGGCTTGAGGTAACCTTATCAAGTACCCTAATGTTCTCCTCTGAGATTCCTTTCTCAGGGAGAACATAAGTCGCATAGTACTTATAACTATTAAAGGAAAGCTTCCCTTCTTCAACAGCCTTTGCAACCCAAGGAATGTTGCTCGACGAAACTAGACTATCGCCTTCTATTAACGTAACTCCACGGTCATTCACGTATTTTCGGCACATATCCCTGGTAAAGATTTTGCGCACACTTTCGTTGCGCACTTCAGAAGGCAATTCATGCCATGCGGTAAAGAGCTCGACAGCCTCATTCACCTTCTCTGTCATGACCCGCTTTAGTTGCTCGTAATCAATTGCCCCCCTCCCTTTTTGAACCTTGTCGACTTGCCTCATAATCACAGAAACTGCCCGACTCCATTGCGGATCTTCTAAATTAATTCTTTCCATCTTTCCCCCATCTCACAACATGTTCTTAAATATTTTCAGGACCACTAGAAAGTCTTCTCGTCAGCAGTGTCCACTATCTTTTCCTGGGCAAGATCCATATAAAGAGAATCCAAAGGCAATCGAGTAGCTAGCAATCTAAGTATGCCCCGAGCTTCAGGACAACGGGTATACAGTTTTTGAAGTGTAGGATTCTCTTCATTAAGCCCGTAGACAACCGTCCCATCTGGTCGACTTATCCTCCGCCAAAATGAATCTTCATTGGTTTGCTCTTTTCTTGCTCGTTTCCTCCAAACATTCGAACTTTTTTCGCCTAAACGCTCGACAACTGCTCGGAGGCTTTCCTTAAGACCCTCAGGAATAAAAGCTGATGACTTTTTGACATCTAGTGACCAAATTTTGTCTAAAGCCGATGTTGCAGGAATATCAACTCGAACACGCGCTAACTTCGATAAAACGAGCTTCCTACTCAGACGGAACCAAGTACCCCAAATAACAAGTCTGCGATTGCGATAAATATAAAATCCCTGATCTCGCTGAAGATCTCCTGCTACCTCCCGTTGCTCCTGAGTCATTTGATTAGGGTGGGGCAAAATGTATGCTTGATAATGTATTTCTTCGCCATCTAATTCAAAAACATCCTCAGCAAACGGCTGGGTAGAAACTCCAACCAAAAACGGATCCATTGGTGTAAGTATTTGACCATTGAAGCAAATTCTGAGAGCTGGCCCATCCTGCCCTTCAATGTACCGATGAAAAACAAGGGAAAGATGTTTCTTAAGTTCCGCCATACGCTCGGCAAGCACTTGAAGAGCTGTTCTTGATGCCTTAGCAATCCCCTGCATTAGAATGTCTAAGTTTTCCCATACGACAAGTGTTCCTGAAGACTTTCTTTCTAAAATGTCAATATTAGGTACTAACCTCAAGTCTTCTGAATCCATAAGCCGCAATGGCCATACTTCCTTGGAGGATGCTACATAATCAAGATCCCAACAGGCGCCACAGATTTTCCCATTTCTCTTAGACACAACTTTTAATCTTCGGCATTGCGACAAAGAGGCCATTTTTAAGCCGAGTCCAAAACGTCCTAAATCCACTTTCCTTCGTTCCTCATCAACAGGACGACTGCCATATTTCATTGCGACAAGCAACTCATCTTCCGTCATGCCTATGCCGTCATCGAGAACTGAAAGAAATTGACGAGAGGGAGTGGGCCCTGTTATTTGCACTTCGCTTGCACAAGCAGCAATGCTGTTATCGACAATATCAGCCACTGCGGCAGACAAAGAATAGCCAATCGACCTAGTCGATTCCATCAAATTATGTGCGTCTGGTACCAATGAATAATCTCTCACGACCGTCCCTCTCTCGCGCGCAGGTTACAACAGAATTATTGTTAGATTCCTCATAACGTCTTCAATCATGACAAGAGGCAAAGCCTTACGTAAAAGAAGCCCCCTCAAAAAAGAATACTCTTTTGCCCATTCTTCACATCCTCAAAAAGCGTTGTTTTACTTGCATCCACCAAATTGTCTTACTTTTCTATGTCCGTTGACTGCGTTGCATATTAATCTCATTAATTGCAATTCTTTGATACGATGATAAATGAGTTAGAAAACTGTCGTGAGGGTTAATCTTGTCCCCTGTTAGAGCACTGCGATAATGTCACCGGTTTTGGCAACTATTTTGTCACTGACCGGCATAACAAAACGTCATCGCTGAGCACAGGTATACTGTCACCGACCGGCAACGCCAAAATGTCCATAGTCCCCCCCCCCCCCCGGGTAACTCAATCAGGCATCAAGCCTATGGTTCGCTCCAATCGGTGTCGTAAAGCTATCCCCTAACGTAAGGCGGTTGCCTCTCTGCTTCGTTTAAGGCATCTCCCGTGGAGCTCAGCACGATTGAGCGGTAAGAATCGCTCAGACAAAGGCGATAGCTCTGAGCTTAAGCTCCCAAGAAAAGACAAGCAACTGAGTGTGACAAATCCGCTCAACCCCCAAGGTTGTTGGCAATGATTTACCAAAAAACGCCCTCCCGTTTGATAGTTTTTTGAAAAGCGCTTTCCATTCACTTTAGTTGCCGAAGGGTGACGTTTTTGCGTTGCTTTAACAGCTGTGAGTGACATCAGTGTCTTTGACTTGCTACAAGTGAAAAGGTACGCTCCAATACTTTTGCGTTGAGTAAAGCGACCGCCTGAGCGATTCATAACCTGTCCGCCCGTGAAGATACTCTTGTCTGGGGATTGTTTTATACCGGCAACATTTCCATCGAGGGAGTGAAATGCAAACCGCCGGAAACCTCCGCTCAGGACGGACTCGGTTGGCTCAATTCCGCCGTCGCAAATCCAAAGGAACGCGCTATCGCGACTTTCCTCTTTATGTCACGTTCGCAGTTCTGACGCCAACAAGAGCACGGCGTCTCTCATGATGTACGGCGTATTGATGAGCAACGACTATCTGCTGATTTCCGTCAGTACACTGACTGTTTTTACGTTTCTATCGCACAGACCGATTGCTACCTGAAGAATTGTCGGCTGACTCTTATCCTTGCCTACTCGTCTCGCCGATTAGCCATCGGAGCACATTTACGCGTCGAATGCCGTCAAAATCCGCCTCCGGGTCTTCATCAAGCGTCAAAAGCAGTTTGGGATAGCTGTCTTGAATTTTCTGTAACGACCGCAATTCGCGTTTTAAAACCGCTGAATCGCGCACCGTGGCGGCCACTTGAAAGTACTGCAAGCCGTCTTCGTTCTTGGCCACGAAATCGACTTCCGTATCGTCCGCCTTACCGACGTACACCTCAAAGCCGCGCCGAACAAGTTCCAGATAAACAACATTTTCAAGAACGTGTCCGACATCCATGGCGCGATTTCCAAGAACGACACGCCGTAGCCCCAAATCAACGAGGTAGTACTTTTCAAGACGCGCGAGTTGCTCTTTTCCCCGAATGTCGTAGCGACGCGCTTTATAGAGAACAAAAGATTCCGTTAAGGCTGAAACATATTTCTCAACAGTCTTGGCATCGACCTTACGTCCTCGACTTGTCAGAGTGTCGGCAATTTTTTTAGTCGATACGAGACAGCCGATGGAGTCAAAAAGAAAACGAGTCACACTCTCAAGAAGACCGGAATCAGCAATCCTTCTGCGTTGCATGACGTCTTTGACAAGAATCGTGCTGTAGATTCCGTCCAAATAGGTGCGAACAGCCGTCGGCGACTCCAAGGCTAGCGCATACGGAAAAGCGCTGTGCTCCAAGTACAGGCGATAGTTCTCCGCAAGAGACCTTTCTTCGGATTGAGCGCCGACGAACTCACGAAACGAGAGCGGTAGCATTTTGATTTCGACATATCGACCGGAAATGAGTGTCGTGATTTCCGAGGAAAGGAGATTGGCGTTAGAGCCCGTTACATATAGGTCCACCCCGTCGCGAATGTAAAGGCTATCTAGGACGCGCGGAAAGTCCCGGACATGCTGAATCTCATCTAAGAAAAAATAAACCGTTTTTCCCGGAATCAGGTGCGACTTTAGGTAGTCATGAAGCGCCTTCGGGTCCGTGAGCTCCTGCGCGTCGAAGTCTTCGAAATTGACCGATACGATGGCTTGATTGGCAACGCCGCTTCGGCGTAAAGCCTCCTTAAAAAGCATCATCAGTGTGGTCTTGCCGCAGCGCCTTACGCCGGTGATGACCTTGATAAGGTCTTTGTCTTGAAAGAGCGTCAGTTGCTCCATATACTCGGTTCTTGGAATCAAATCCATTTTCCCCTCCGAAATCCTATTTATTGGGATTTTATTCCAAATAATTCGACTTTCATACACTTTTTAGGAAAAAATTCCCATTTCCAACCATACGTTTACACCCAATCGAGGGTAAAATTATTTCTGTCGCGGATTTAATCAACAACTTGCAGCGCGACTCATAAATCCTGCTAAAGCGTCGGCTTATGGCATCTTCGTTCAGCCTCGAGTCGCAACGCTCGAGGTTTTTTGTTGAACGAAAAGGATTCATTCCATGCCAAAAGCCGCCTTCCCTCTCGGAAAGAGCTCCTCTCTTTCCCCTCTTGTCGTCCGTATAACCACAGATTGTGAGGTGTCCCTATGAAAGCCTCACGTCTTATCTCCGTTTTAAACGGTCTGATGTCCCAGCCCTGGGCCGTGTTCATTTGGGGGGCTCCCGGAGTCGGAAAATCCAGCATTGTCCGTCAAATTGCCGAGGCAAAGAACCTGCCGCTCGTAGACCTACGCGCTTCGCTTTTAGACCCGACGGATCTACGCGGCATTCCGATGATTCGAAATGAAACATCCGTGTGGTGCCCGCCTGCGTTTCTTCCGAAAGCCTCGGACAAACCCGGCATCCTGTTCCTAGACGAAATCAATGCCGCACCTCCGCTTGTACAGGCAGCGCTTTACCAACTTATTCTCGATCGCCGTGTCGGCGAATACGTCCTGCCGGATGGGTGGAAGATCATCGCCGCCGGCAACCGGCGCGAGGACAAAGCCGTGACGTTTCGCCTTTCGAGCGCGCTTGCCAATCGCTTCATTCACTTGACGCTGGATGTCGATGCCGATGATTGGCACGACTGGGCCATCGGTCATGGAATCGACCCGCGTGTGACGGCCTTCCTGCGAGCGCGCCCGGAAAACCTCTCCCGGACGCCCGACGGTGTGAATCCGGCCTTTGCCACACCGCGCTCTTGGGAAATGGCAAGCGATGTTCTCGGACAATTTCACGTTTGTCAAAAACTCGGTCATTCTCCGAGAACTTCAGTCGCTTCTTACAAGACCGGATAAGGCCCCGGTACCCAAAGAACTCGATCGCCTGTGGGTGCTTGTCTCATATTTGACATCGCGCGCGGCCGATGAGAGCGTGCAAAAGGCCGCAGCCGTCCTAATCAATCGACTTCCGGCTGACTTTGCCGTTGTCGTAGCCAAAGACATCATCAAATGTGCCCCGCTCTTTGCAAGAAACCCGGCATTTCTAGACTTCGTCCGGGATCACAAAGAATGTTTTCTCTAGGAGAGTGTGATGAGTAAGTCATCCGTTGACGAATGTCTCATGAAAGCACGTATTTCCCTGTGTCTGACAGCACCGTACATTGCCGGCGCCCTCATGCAACTTCCGATTTCAGAAGGACCGTCCTTTATTCCGACCTTTGCAACCGACGGCTTTCGTATTTACTACAACCGAGAGTTTGCCGCCTCTTTAAGCGATAGTGAAATCCGCGGCGTGTTGTGCCACGAGTTACTCCACGTCTTGACCGAAAGTCGAGCCCGCCGAAACGGGCGAGACCCGCGTCTTTGGAATGTTGCCTGTGACTATGCCATCAACGCGATGCTCCTTGCGATGGGATTTCACCTTCCCGCAGGGGCTCTGTATAAAAATGAGTTTATCCCTCTTGCCGATGAAGAAATATATGAACTTCTTAAAAAAGAGCCGGGAAGCCCTTTGCCGCGCCTTTCGATGCCCATTGTCCCATCCCGCAATCTCGGAGCTCTTCCTAAATCGCTCCGAGACGATGTCATCGCCGACTGCAGCGTCCTTTCCGCCGGCTTGTCCCCCGACGACAAAACGGGGCCCGTGGATGAAGAAAGCCGGCACATTCTTCTTAAGTCACTCAAAAAAACCTTCCTCGAAAATGCTCGCAAAACCGGGCTTTTCTCGAGCGCGCTTCTTAAGAAAATCGCTATGTCCGACAAGTCTGTGGTCGACTGGCGAGCTCTTTTGCAACACTGGCTTGTTGACCGACTCAAATCGGATTGGAGCCTCTTTCCTCCCTCGAAAAAAACCCTCTGGCAGGGCCTTTTGCTCCCGAGTGTCGGAACACCGGTGCCGTCTCGCCTCGTTTTTGCCGTTGATACCTCGGGATCGATGACTGACGGCGAACTTTCTCAAATCTATACGGAAATTCGCGCGTTTCGGGAAACCTTTCCGACCCCTCTTGTCGTCGTGCAATGCGATGACGACATTCAATCTGTCAAGGAATACGAGGCGTTCGAAGACTTCGAGGACCCGACCCTAGTTGATGTCTACGGACGCGGCGGCACGGATTTTCGACCGATTTTTAAGTGGATTGACGAAAACGAAAGCGGATCTCCCTCGATTCTTATTCATGCCACCGACGGATACGGGATTTTTCCGAAAATATGTTCCGTTCCGGTTCTTTGGCTTCTGACAAGAAATCACGCCTCAAACCTACCGGACTGGGGCGAGCAATTTGTTATCGTTTAAGAAATGCCGAGCTTTTTAAAAGCGCTTCCACAGGCAACGCCGCCGCGTAGCGATACTGCGTCAAGTACGCATCGAGAACGTCGTCTGAAACCGGAACACGCATATATTTGAGTTCCGCATTGTTTTCTAAAAGACGAGTCGGTACAACTCGGCGCACGGGGACCTGACTTTCCCCGCCGAGCGGCGGAAAAGGCATTACAAAGGCAAAGGTCTCTCTCCGAGAGCCTGCTGTAATCACCGTTTTACCGACTCGCGTGTCCGTCAAAAGCACGAAGACCGAGTCGGGGTTTTCCAGAGCCGTCAGGGCAAAAATCTGCTCGGGCGGGAACAAAAACTTGAGATCTCCGTTCAGGCCTTGATGAGCATCAATCGGCATCTTCAGTTCTTCTCGCCGATAGCCTTGCGGCGTCGCCTCAAAGACAAACCCGGTCACGAAACAATATCTTTCAAAGAACGCGTAAACGGAAAAAGAAGGAAGTCCCGTGATGCGGAGCAACAAGTCCTTTCCGATATGAAACCGAGCATAGGCCGGCGTGTCGTACTCTGCGGCAGCCTTGCCGTCGTCCGCGTCCAACACAAGATGAGACGGAAGAAAGACCCCTCCGTGATTAAAACGGCTGAACCTGACTTCCAAGGTATCGCACGACGGGATTTCAAGCACGGAACTCGGTAAATCCGGCGCTAAGGCATCTCGGATATAGACATCTATCTCGTTCTGTCGGCAGAGCAACGCCGTCTCTTGAATGACGGGCTCGATGTCAAACCCGAAGGGTTTTGCCCTTTGAACCGCTTTCAGGCTTTCAAAGTCTTTAACTTCCTTGCCGTCCCTTTCCCGTCGAAAGGACTGAATGTCACGAACGACGGTCTCATATAAATCAGGCTCACGCTCACGGATAGCAACGGCAAACATCAAAAGCTCCGGCAGCGGTATTTCCGCACGCGGCATTCTCACGATTTCAACTCCCTGTTTTCGATGCAAAGGATGCGTTTTTTCATCGTCTCGATTCGACTCTTTTTCACAGGCAGACGCCGGCCCGATGTAAGAGCTCTATCAATTCCCGAGCCTTTTCCGGACGCACGGCATTGACAAAGTGAATGCGCCCGAGGACGGCAGCGACAGAATCGGGTCTGCCGTCCCAAGTCGGCTCTTTTCCCAAAGAGAGCGCGTGTACAGCCGCCCTGAGTTTTCTTAAATACACGCGATTGACGTTAACCTTTTCGTTGACCACAAGCCCCGTACAACTTTGCCGCCGACCGTGGCGAAAGATGTTGGTCTTTTTCTCATCGAGGGCAAACCCGATGCGCGCCAGAGTACTTTGGGCAATCCCGATCATCTTGACGGCATTGTGTTCGCCCGAAAACGTCAAATCATCGGCATAGCGAGAATAGGAGCATCCGAGACGATTCGCTGCCGCGGAAAGGATTTCATCGCTACGCTTTAACACGAGATTGAGAATCACAGGGGACGCGGCAGATCCAATCGGAAGTCCCCCGCCCGACGTACAAATCTCACAAATAAGACCGATGGCCTTCCTCGAAAATTTCCCTTTTAACTCACGCTTGAGCGTTGCGGCCACAATGGGGTATTTAACGCTCGGAAAACAATTGTGCACGTCGACATTGACGACAAACGACTGCCCGACGTGCGACCGTGCATTGTCCGCAATCGAGCGCCCCGGGACAAATCCGAACGCGGCTTCATGCGTCGGACAAGGAGCCAGGATGGTTTCATAGATGTGCCGTTGAATACATTTAAGGGATTTAACAGGCGTACTGATGGTGCGTGTGCCGCCGTGCTTTTTCGCAAGTTTCCAGGTCGTATAGCAATCATCGTACCTGTGACCGTGCTGAGCTTTCCAATTCGTACAGGAAATCACGTGACGCAATGCCGACGTTACGTCCCACCCGAGGCACCGAAGAATTTCAAGCCAGGCAGCATCGTTTCCCGGCATCTCTTCCAAGCAAGGTTTGGCTAACACATAGCCTTCGGCAAAAAGCGATTCGCCGACATCTTTAGCAAGTGCACACAGCTCGCGTAAGTGATGCCGGTCAATTAAGATGCCGACACCCACGTCAAACCGAGTGACGTATACAGGAGGAACAACAAGCGCCTTTCCCTCCTGCATCCTTTGAGCCGATTCGGCAAAGAAAGTCTCGCCCGTCTTTGTAAGGCGCACGATTTCAAGCTGCAGAATGTCGCGATAATTCTCGGAAAGAATCTCGGGGTTTTCCGTCAGAACACTTTCTAAAAGACGTACCTGACACTTCGGGTCAAGCGTGCGCACGATCTTAAGGACGTCGCTATATGGCATGTCCCCGAACGCGCCGTTAATGAGGGACCATAAAGCCGCCTCCTCGGCTGTTTTTCCCGACTTAGTAAGAGCTTTTTTTCCTCGCTCCTTGGCTTCGGTCCGGTACCGAATATACGCTTGCCGATCCAGGGCATTAACGCGAAATTGCTCGATCACTTCGGAAACTTTTTCTCCGGCACCGCTTACAAATAAAGACACGTAATCCGGACCGAGCTTTTCGAGAATATCGGCCCTAACGGCGTCACGTAATCCCGAGAAAAACGCCGGGTCTGTGAGTTTCCCGGTACGTGCATAGGAAACAGCCAGCGCCGTCTTTTCGGGCGCGGAACACCCTATCGCCTCAATGCGGCGCTTTAAATAGGCAGTGCGCTCCGTTTCCGGTCCGCGATATGTTGTCGATTGCGATAAATCAGAGGCAAGGACCGGTCCCAAGACGCGCTGCCTGATTCGTTGCGAAAGCCCTTTCCAAACAGGTGTTGCATAAAAGTCGGAAAGCCACACCCGTCGCAGTGCCTCATGACCGACGACGCATTGCAGGAGCCTTACGGCAGCGCGATGCGTCACCGCGTCTTTTTCTTGGGCAATCAGCAAAAGCGCCTCCGACGGCTGTTCTTTTTTGAGTTTTGCAACGCCCGACTTCTTTAAAACCCACTCCGGAGCTCCGGCGCGTACCAGCGCCTGCCACGAAACGTCTTTCCAAGGCCTGTGGCCTTTAAGCGCCAGATGCCATAGGCACCGAAAAGCCGGAGAGGTATAGTCCGAGAAGGTTTGATAGAGCGCCGACAACCGCGCCGCATCAATGTCTCGTACAAAGGCTTTCAGGCACGGCACATTCGTTACCGCGGCTAAGGTCACGAAAGACACGTCATCGCTTTGCACTATCGCTCCGAAGAAGTGCTGAGAAAAGATCCGGGGCGTGATGCCGTAAGGGATGACCTCCTTCCAAGTCAAGCTCTTCCAAAGCGGGCTTTCTGCGCAGATAAGGGACTTCCACGCTTTGGAAGCAATGCAAAGGCGAACGAACTCTTGACCGAAACACTCGACGAGCGAGGAAAATAGTGCCGTGTTTAACGCATGAAAAAGTGTGGGATTCTCTTTAAATGCACGAAGCACCTCCCCTTTTTTACCCATCGTCCAAGAAGGGACTGCCCCTTTAGCTAATTTTTGCAGACATTGATAGTTCTTCGGCGTCAAAAAGACAAAGGGGCTCGGATAAGGCCGATTCGTTGCATGAAACTTAGGGACCGTGAAAAGGGGACGAATCTCAACATCCTCGTCGTCACTGTGACTGAAAAAAAGGCCTTTAAATCGTTGCTCAAGCAAGGTATTGAGTTTGTCAAAGCGAAAAGCGCCTAAATACTGCTCAATAGTTTTCCAGGTGTTCGGCCTATCAAGAAGTGTCAAGATGCTCGGGGCAGCATAATAGTAATTCTCAAAAAGAGAACGACGCAGAGAAGGCTTTACGACAGCGCGTGCAAGAGTTGTCGAGGAAAAATAAAGCACACTTTCTATCAGGGCCCTTTGCGGCCAATGCGTGCGAGAATGAAACACTTGCAAGGCATGCCGGATTTCCTTGATGGCCGGCTTTAGATGCGGACAAGGCCCCGTATAGTCACGCAAAGCAACAACCAGCGGCCAAACAGGGCGTCCCGGAGTATGCCATTCGCTTTCGGGCAACCGAACGGCATTGGCAAGCGCAATGCGAAGAGAAACCGGCGCAGGGAACCCCTTGGCAAACTCCGCCGGAATCGTCTCGGTTAATCCCAAAAGGAACGAGGCCACCGGATTGCTTGTCAGATTCGGGAGAAGATCCTGAAACCGGCTCTCATAGTACGACTCAAATTCCGGATAGAGCCGTTTGAACGCAAGATAAAAAAGTGCAAAATCAAGGGGCGTTTCCTCCACGCATCCCACGACACGCGCGAGGGCAGCTAGTGCCGGTAACTTCCGATAACGACGAACACAATAGGAAGCAAATGCCGAGAAAGAACGATTGAACCGCTTGAGAATGTCTTGTCGGCATGAGGGACTGTAAAAGTCCACGTGATCAAGATCCGTAAAGAGCTGCGTGTGCCAAGTCCGAAGGCGCTCCTTAATCCACGCAGGAACCTCCGACTCTTCAAACGACGTGGTTAGCGACATAAAAAAGTTCCCCTCCCGTTAGAAAAAATACTTTTCCCTGACTTTCTCAGAACACGGGTCGAGTCTGCATCCGGCACAAGGATACATGCGAGAGCGAAAGGTGAGCGGAAAAGAAAACTTTATAAAAAGCGAGCGCAGCTGCTGTCATAAAGTTTTCTGACGCTAGATTTCGTGAGCGCCGGCATCTTTGCGTCCGAAGGCGGACTCGATCCGAGTGATCTCAGTAACACATTTGCAATTCCGGCGAAACACCGGATGAACCTAGTTTTCCCTTCGGGAGGGAACCTTTCAAGAGACACTATACATCGAAAATCCGGTTTGTACACGGTTTGTATCCAATTGATTTATTTGATTTTTTTCATTTAGCCCCGGCACGAATTACGGCCAAAAAAGAAGGCAAAATCTTCCGTTCTCAAAGCGATAAAAAATCCCTCGGCAGTGTGAGCCGCCGAGGGACAAAACGTACGAAGAAACTTGACTACTTCAAAATCTTCGGCAGGACATGTGTCCAAAGTTCAAGGCCCTTGTCCATGTCCTTTTCGTTGATATCAAAGAGGGCACTGTGGTGTCCGCTCGGGCGATCGGAGCCCCAAACGAAGAAGGCTGCCTTGCCGCCGTGCGATTGCACGCGACGCGCCAGAATCGTCGCATCTTCCGAGCCTCCGAAGTTAAGCGGTTTATCGAGAACCTTAAGACCCACTTCCTTGCCACAGGCATTGAGGATATCAATGAGCTCCTGGTCACTGTGTAAGTCCATGGCTTCACCCATCTTGGCGATGTCGTACGTTACGGTAAAGCTCTTAGAAACGCCCTCGCAGATGTTATTGACCTGCTCGCACATGTAGTTATTAATGTCCGTCGTTTCGCCGCGAACCTCAAGCTTCATGACGGCTTTCGAAGGAATGACGTTGCGACCTTCGCCTGCCATGAGTTGCCCGATGTTCACCCGCGTCATGCCTGAACCGTGACGAGCAATGCCGAGCATCTGCACCGTGGCGTTTGCTGCTGCTGCCAAGGCATTGCGTCCTTCCTGCGGGCAAAGGCCTGCGTGCGAAGCGCGCCCGTGGAACGTCACGTCGTACTTGGTTGTGCAAAGGAATCCATATAAGTTCGTCGCAAGTTCTCCGGACTTTGCGAGCATGGCCACGTGCGAAGAAAGAAAGTAATCGACATCGTCGAGAATACCGCTTGCAGCCACGCCTGCCGCACCGCGCACACCTTCTTCAGCAGGCTGGAAAATAATCTTAATCTTGCCGGAAAGCTTCTCTTTGTTGTCCATAATCCAGTGAGCAACCGCCAGGCCCATGGACATATGGGCATCGTGACCGCAGGCATGCATAAAGCCCGGATTGCGCGAGGCAAATCCTTCTTTATTCGGGAGGTGTTTGGGGTCGGAGCTTTCCTGAACCGGCACGCAGTCGATATCAAAGCGGCAGGCAAACGTCGGACCGGCGCGTCCCGTATCCAAAACGGCGACGCACCCAGTTAGTTCCTGCATCTCCTTTAACAAATCTTCGCTCACACCGTTCTTGCGGGCACGCTCAATGCCGGCTTGAACGACCTTCTGACTACGCCCTAAGCACGCATCGGGATTGATAATCGCGCGACCGAGCAAAACCTTGTAGCCGTACCCGCGAAGTGTTTGAACGAGAAACGCCGTGGTTGTAAATTCAGACCAACCCTCTTCGGGGTTCTGATGCAACTTACGACGAATGGAAATGAGTTGATCGTGATAGCACTGGCAAATCATAGAACGCCTCCTTAGATAAGTACCGAGGTCGAGACTCACTTGAAGAAAGCGATATCGGATTGAACACCGTCCGAGCGCGTCTCAGCCGTCCTTGTTCATGTGAAAATTGTATCTCACACTTTATAAAATGATTCGCGGACAAGGGCAGAAAGAATGACTTTAGGCAAACTCTTCGGAAATAAAACTGTTTTTCCGGACAAGACACACTCAAGAACCGCCTCTTTAAATTCGCTCGAATAGGGTTGCATTTTCCACTTTTCCTTCCTTCATGAGAGCGGGAAGCTTTTTTGACAATTCATGGGAGGAAAGGCGGCTCTCGCGGGAACGAATAGCCGCCAAGACGAAATCGGAAATCGGTGGCATTTACGCTTCGGAGAAGGTCATACTAATACTGAGAGACAATCCAGTTGATTTGTGGGAACACTCCTTAAAGCATAAAGACAATTGCAATGCCGATACCGATGCTCAATACGGCACTAAGCGTTCCGATAATTGGGAAGGCGTGAACGTGTAATTCATCCACCGGTCCCGCCAACAGAGGCAAAAAAATGTCAAAAGACTACCTACGGAGCCATGTACTACCGATGTCGCACTTATCCAATCGGCCTGCGCTTCGAGCTCATGTCCCGTAAAACAAATAATCTCCGTCGGGGTGCTGTTTAGCTCTACCTTCGGCAAGCAAGAGCATTATCCGTTAAATTGTTCTTCCATCGACATATCGTAATTGACCCCATAGTGAACTCAGCACTATGGGGTCTTTTACAGAAAGCCTGAAGGGGGAAGACTTTCTTTTTTCAAAACAAACGACTTAGAAACCCAGAAACCACCAAGTGTGATTAAACACTCTGTGTGCCGAGGCACGAGCCGCCGACGTATCTCCTCTTAGCCCAGTACCTTTTTTGCGTTGTCGATTTGTACGCGAACCGCTTGCGGCGAGGTTCCGCCGTAGGAGTTACGCACTTGCACACAGCGTTCAATTGAGATGTTTTCGTAGATATCTTTCTCAATACGGGGGTCAACTGCCTGGAATTCTTCGATAGATAATTCCTCCAGCGCCTTCTTGTGGCGGATGGCATAGTTAACGAGAATGCCGGTGACGCGATGAGCATCGCGGAAAGGAACATTCTTTTTAACGAGGTAGTCAGCCAAATCCGTAGCATTGGCATAACCGCGTTGTGCACCTCGAAGTGTGTTCTCGGCAATGACCTTCATCTTCGAAACCATGGGGGCCATGATCTTGAGAGAAGCGTTGAGTGTATCAATCGAGTCGAAAGACAATTCTTTGTCTTCTTGCATATCCTTGTCGTAGGCAAGCGGAAGGCCCTTCATCATGGTCAAGAGCGCATTTAAATTACCGAACATTCGACCGCCCTTGCCCCGAATGAGCTCTGCCATATCCGGGTTCTTCTTTTGTGGCATGATGGAAGAACCTGTGCAGTAGTCATCGGACAATTCAATAAACTTGAAGTCTTGACTGCTGAAAAGAACAATCTCGCCGGCCAAACGCGTCAGATGCATGTAGCAAATGGCTGCAACCGCTGCATACTCGATGACATAGTCTCGGTTTGCAACCGTGTCAAGACTGTTTTCTGTCGGACCGTCAAAACCGAGCAAGCTTGCGGTCATGAAGCGATCAATCGGATGACCGGTTCCGGCCAAAGCGGCAGCGCCTAACGGACAAAGCGACGTATGTTCATACAGCGATTCAAATCGCTCCCAGTCACGCTCGAGCATTTGGAAATACGCCATAAACCAGTGGGAAACAAGAATCGGTTGAGCCGTTTGCAAATGGGTATACCCGGGCATGACAACTCCCATGTATTCCTCGGCCTTCGCTACCAAAACTTTCTGCAATCCGCGAATCCATTCCTGGCTTTCTCGCAAAGCACGACGGAAATACAAAACTCCGTCAACCTGGCATTGGTCATTCCGCGAACGCCCCGTATGCAGGCGACCTCCTGCCGGTCCGATGAGTTCCGTCAGGCGCTTTTCGATGGCCATGTGAATGTCTTCGTCTTCTGCCTTGAAGGTGAATTGGCCGGACTTGATTTCTTCCAGAACAGCGCCGAGGCCCTGAACAATCTTTTCCCCGTCCTCATGGCTGATAATGCCTTGATGGGCAAGCATCTTGGCATGCGCAATACTGCCCTGAATATCGTCCTGGCACATGCGTGTCTCGATATGAATAACCGCTCCGAATTCTTCCGCGAATTTATCGGCCGGAAGGTCAAAGCGCCCTCCCCACATTTTGCTTGACATGTTTATCTCCTGGAGATGATTTAATTATTAATAGTGATAACCTTCGCGAATCCAACGGGCAGCATCAAGCGCACAATATGTAAGGATTCCATCCGCACCTGCTCGCTTAAATGCAATCATTGACTCCATTGTGATTCTTTTCTCGTCGATACACCCATTAGCAGCAGCACACTTAATCATTGCGTACTCGCCTGAAACATGGTACGAGAATGTCGGTGCCTTGAACTCATCTTTAACTCGTCTCAGAACATCTAAATAGGGAAGCCCCGGCTTGACCATGACCATGTCGGCACCTTCTGCCAAATCCAATCCGACTTCCCAAAGAGCCTCATTTCCGTTGGCAGGATCCTGCTGATACGTGTTTTTATTCGACTTTCCGAGGTTAGAACTTGACCCAACGGCGTCGCGGAACGGCCCATAAAATGCCGAACTATACTTAGCGGAATAAGCCATGATTCGCGTGTTGATAAGTCCTTTAGAATCTAAAGTGCGACGAATTGCCCCAATGCGGCCGTCCATCATGTCACTTGGAGCCACGACATCAACACCTGCCTCAGCCTGAGTAAGAGCTTGCTGTACTAAAACCGCTACTGTTTCGTCATTCAGAATGTATCCATCCTTATCAATCAGACCGTCTTGTCCGTGCGTTGTATAGGGATCCAGAGCAACGTCACACATAATGCCTAGCTGCGGGAATGATTCTTTTATCTTTCGTACAGTTCTTGGGATAAGCCCGTTGGGATTAGCAGATTCTCGACCATCCGGCGTTTTCAAATCCATTTCGACTACAGGGAAAAGTGCAATCATCGGAATGCCGAGTTCGACACATTCAGAACACAGCTTTAACAGTTCATCAATGGTATATCGAACGACCCCGGGCATCGTGGGAACTGGCTCCCTATCCCCTTTTCCTTCCTTGACAAATACCGGCAGAATCAAATCATTCACGGTAATAACGTTTTCACGCATCAGGCGTCTGGAAAAATCATTGTGACGCATGCGTCGCATGCGTTTCTGCGGAAAATAACCCAGTGTTTGCATCTTCCCACCCCATGCCCCATGTATTGATGTTAAATCGCATAAAACATATTTCTTAAGAAAACACCTACCCAAAAGCGATACCCAAACAATTCTATGCGACAGGAAATTGAGCCTCTTGCCTATGGCAGAGGCTCAATTCACGTTAGTTAAAAAACAACCTTACTCAAGAGCCACCCAAACAAAAGAGTGGATCCGGTTGTTACAAGTCCGGGTAACTGATAACTATGGTTTAATACATACTTACCGATTTTCATTGTTCCCGTTCTGTCGAAAGCGATACAGGCAATAACCGCTCCTCCGGCAGGAATAAGGAAGTATCCATTACACGCAAGGAACATCCAGACGCAATCGGCAGGCAACAAACCCAAACCAATGGCTAACGGCATTAGAGCCGTTGTGGTAGCACCTTGAGAGAACAAAACACTAGAAAGGAAGAACATTGCCAGGGCAAAGAGAATTGGAAGTTCTTGAATTAGTGTCCCGAATTCAGCAACAAACACGGGCTTGTATGTGTTAAAGAAGGTCCCTGTAAGCCAAGAAATGCCGAAAACAGCAGCCATGCCAATCAAGCCAGCGCGGAACACCGAGCCATCAGCAAGCTTCTTTGCCGGAACCTTACTTATCACCATGATTAAGCAGCCAACGGCGAGCATAACCATCTGAACCATATGGGGAATACCTAATCTTGTAACTTTACCGGCCCCGTCCGTAAACTTTGGCAGGAGTCCAGGGAAAGATCCCAATAACACAACGAGCAAGATACCAAACAAGAAAATGACCACACCGCGCTTTGCAGCGGGCGAATACGTCACCTCCTTCCCTTGGGCCACTGCAGTATCTACGAATTCGCCGCTCTTGACTTTACGCAAGAATTCCGGATCCTTCTCCAATTCGGCTCCGCGCTTGTAAACAAACGCACAACCAACAAGAACACCAAGGAAAGTTGCCGGAATGCAAACGGCAAAAAAATGAAACGGTAGAACACCCTGGGCGGCAAACAGCCCAATCATGGCAGCTGTGGCTGCCGACATCGGGGAACCCGTAATCGCTGCCTGGGCTCCGATTACCGACATCGAAAGCGGACGCTCAGGACGTACACGAGCCGCTGCTGCAACTTCCGCAATGACGGGATACACAGCAAATGCTACATATCCTGTTCCGCACAACAAAGTGAAGAAGAAACAAACCAACGGCCCCATAAAGGTAATATGTTGGGGATTTCGCCGCAAAATGCGTTCTGCTATTCCGACAAGGTAATCCAAGCCACCAGACCCTTGCAGAATCGAAGCGCAAGAAACAACGGCAACCATAATGAGAAGAACTGACACAGGGGGATTTCCCGGTTTCAGTCCGAAGAAAAAGACCAATACGAAGAGTCCCAAACCACCTGCAGCTCCAAGCCCCAGGCCTCCCCATTTCGCTCCAATACCGATTGCGATTACAACGACAATCAGTTGCATCCAAAACATTGCATCCATTTGAAAACCTTTTTTGAGAATTCTTTGTATACAAATCCTGGAGGCACTACGATGTGTAGTGCTCCAGAGCTTGACTCAGTTATTTCTGAGAAGCGATTAAATTGTTGACATCTTGCTCAAGACGAGCCTTAGCGGCCGCAATCTTTGCCTTCCGCTTTTCGAGCAGAGCCACGTCCTCGTCAAGTCGTTTGGAATGTACGACCAACTGCCGAGAAACCTCCTCAGGAGCCGTTCCGCCGAGAATCTTTTTGCTCATAGCACTCCGAACAGGGTCAAGAGCCACAAGAATTTGTTCGTCGGTCATTGACGTTTTCTTTTGGAAGAGTTTTTCAAATGCGACATTCACATCTTCCGCATGAATTTCGTTGGCCTTCTTGCCGGTCTTAATCATGATGTCGACCAGTTCGGCAACTATTTCGTGAGCTGCGCGGAAACTAATCTTGTCGTGCCGAACCAAAGCATTTGCCAGTTCTGTAACCGTGCAGAAATTTCCAAGCGCGTTGGTTACCATTCGTTCCTTTCGTGTTACGAGGCTCTTGAGAGTATCTGTCATCATCTCGCAACATCCACACATTTCCTTAATGGCAGCGAAAACGTATCGTCCAGTTTCGCCAACAACGTCGCATGTATTCGTGTAAGGAGTATTGCGCAATGTCGAAAGTGCTCCCGTGAGCATGCCACTTAAATTACCGGCCTTTCCTTTCACATATTCCAAAGTAATCGGATTCTTTTTTTGCGGCATAATCGAAGAGCAAATTGCTACTGAATCATCAACTTCGATATACCCGAATTCGGGAGTGGCCCAGACGTATAAATCAGCGCACAATCGAGAAAGTGTATTGCTCATGATTGCAATAGCAGAAAGGAGTTCCAGGACATAGTCACGCGAAGCGACTCCATCGATTGAGTTTTCAATGGGCGCATCAAATCCATGAACGTCGCTCATGTACTGCCGGTCAATGTCCCACGTGGTTGAACCCATTGATCCGCTTCCCATCGGGCAGATATTGATAGACTCAAAAACAGCGGCGAGTCGACGCGAGTCGCGGTCAAGACCGCAAAGAATTCCAGAGCAATAGTGCGCAAAAGTTATCGGCTCCGAGGGTTGAAGATGCGTATAGCCGGCCATAACTGTCTCTTTATTCCGGTCAGCCAACTCAATCAGCGTACGGCGCATGAGATTCACTTTTTCACAAAGATCGAGATATGCCTTCCGCACATCGATACGAGACACTGTAGCAATCAGGTCGTTTCTCGAACGTGCCGTGTGCTGCTGCCCACCGATTTCAATACCTGTTTTATCAATCAAATACTTCTCAAGGTTGAAATAGGTTCCTTCAAGTCGAGGATCAACGTAAAAATTCGGCTTGTCTCCCATAGCCGCCATTTCTTGGGTTACTTCCAGGATTTTTGCGGCGACACTTTTCGCAATAATCCCTTTGTTGGCAATCATCACTACATGAGACTTATTGAGATCGAGATATGTCTGGTAGGAGTGATCCAAATCCCCTTCAACATTGGGCGTAACAACATACTTAATGTAACTCTCACAGAGCGGCTTTTTGATTTTGCCTCTTGCCATGATTTCTCCTTTTCGGCATTTATGTAGGTGGATAAGAGCAGAGCGAATACCGCTCTTGCGAAAAGGAAACTAATGAGCACGGTCAACCGAGTTGACAGGTTTGATTTTTTGTCAAAGAACAAATGATTCCTTGTCAGTGTTTCTTATCAATAAGTCCAATAAATTCAAAATGCTGTTGTCCGTGTTGACGAAAAGTTTTTTTGTTGACAACATTTTGTACATGACAAGTTCGAAAGGATTTACCTTTTTAGCAAACGCCATCGAAACCATTGAGGCGAACGCATGCAAAAGAATATCTTCAACCTCAATAATCTCCGAATCTTGCAGGCTGTTGCAGAAACAAAAAGCCTCTCTTTGGCAGCTGAGAGACTCGAATTAAGTCAATCCGCAATTTCTCGAAGCATCAGTCGACTTGAGGAACAAATTGGTGCAAATCTTTTTCTTCGCCGCTCCTCTCCGATTCAATTAACGCTATTGGATCAACACATCTACTCCAAGGCAGAATCCGTTCTCTCTCAGTATGCAAAACTCAACCAGAGTATTCGCAATTACCACGATATCGGTGTCTATGACTTGAGAATTGGAGCATCAACGTCATTAGCCCGCGCTGTGTTACCGGAAATTGTCTGCAACTTGTATTCTCGGGGCCTTTCTGTAACTGAATACTCAAATTACACACCTGTAATTTCCAAATTCTTACAGGATGGAACAATTGACATTGCTATTGCAACAGACCCAATAAAATCGAATCCTTCCGTTACGTCTCATGCGTTGTTTACAGAAAAGTATCTTGTTCTTCTTTCTAACAGTGTTGCGCCAAAGCTTCTGACAAGACTCGATTTGCAAAACTACGCAAAGAAAATCCCCTGTGCACAAGGAAGTTCTGAGTCATATGATTTGGTCCAAACGTCTCGCATCCTTCGAAACCTTTCCATTAGCAATGTCTTGCGTCTTAACAGCATTTGGGCGAAACTTCATCTCATTAGCCAGGGCAAGGCATGGGGACTAGAGACTCCTTTTAATGTGATACCAGGCTCAAAAATTCACCAGAGTTGCGTATTCAAAGATCTGTTACCACATCAAGGAACCCGGACAGCCTATATTTGCTACATAAATCCTGCCTTCGAACCTTTGGCTAAGGAGATTGCCGCTCAAATTCTTCAGAGCATTCTCAAAAAGAGACTACAGGACCTGAAAAATACCTCTTTGGAAAAAATGGTCTGGCCATGTGATTCCTTAAAGGAACAGCAAAATGGTTAATCAATCTAAAAGGAATACATTTGACACGAGCTGTCTGAGCGCAAGCAACCTGCGAATCCTTCTAGCCATTGCAGCATCAAAAAGTTTTTCAGGAGCTAGTGACAAACTTAACTTAACTCAATCGGCAATCTCACGGAGTATGTGCCGCTTAGAGGAAAATATTGGGCTCTCCATTTTTATAAGCAAGAACTACCCAATACAACTCTCACCGATAGGACGCTTGCTATGCAAGCAAGCTGAAAGTTTGCTTGACGAGCTAGACGAAATATATTCTGAAGTCAAAGTTCAGACACAGGACACCAATAATTGTCTGCGACTTGCTTCATCAACATCATTAACACAAACGACCATCCCATATGTGGTTGAGGCCCTATATCAGGGGAATTCTTCAATTGCAACTTACGATGGAAACACACCAAAAGTGTGTCAGATGCTATTGGAAGGAAAAGTCGACATTTCTTTGGCCAGCGATCCGATGTCGACTTATAAATCGGTCATGGCTCTTCCTTTGTACAAAGAACGTTATCTTGCCGTTCTGCCAAAGTGCTACGACGGGATCATTCGATCTAAACTCGATCTCATCAGACTTTCTAAATCTTTACCTTGTCTTCAATTTAATGATACATCCTATGATGTTGTGCATACATCTCGCGTCCTACGGCAGTGGGGAATTCAAAACACTTTAATGCTAGGGACCTGGTCAACGCTAAAAATGATTGAAAAAGGGCAAGCTTGGGCCCTAATGCCAGTCCTTAATATTCTTCCCGCCAAGGATTTCGTACACTCTATCTCTTTCCTATATGCCTCAGAACAGCAAGGCATGAGAACGGCCTATATACTCTACAAGAATCCTTCGTATGAACAGTTAGCAAAAAGAATCGCCGGCCTTGTCGTAGAAACATTGGAAACAAAGATTCTCCCGCAAGTCAAGAATCCGCTATTAGTCGACTCAGTCAAACTACTTGACGTATCAGACAACTAGTGTCCGTCGTTTGCTTTCGCACATTTGCTACAAAGCTTGAAAATGTGACGCATTGAGCCTCCGATTTCTAACTATCGGGGCAGTCTATTACGACGCTGCGCGATTGGCTTTGACGGCGCTGTCACCTTCCGGTCTTTTCCGTAACACCTGCGTTCGCAAGGGGAACGGAAGAGGAGTTATCCACAGCTTCGGCCACTTAGCCTGCTCATGAATTGTCAAACTAGCTTTCCGCTCTTATGAAGCAAGGAGAAGCGGAAAATGCCCCCTATTCGAGCAAATTTAAAGAGTCGGTTCTTGAGCGCGTCTTGTTCGGAGAGCTCAATTTGCGCAAGGCGGCTCAGACGTACAAGCTTGCCGTTATCACAATCAGACAACACGTTTTTGAGGCCCAAGTGAACTCAGGAGGGCTCATGGTTTCACCTAAAAAGGTCCAAGATTTTGTCCGCACTTGCCAGCGGCCTCCTTTAACGTAGCGCCTAACAGCCCGTGTCCCAACAGTTGGGAAGCGTGATAGCACTGCTTAGGATTGTCCTAAAACCTAGCTTGACATGAAAACACTTTTCGGATGATTTTCTGTCTTATCAGTTCATAAAACAATCCCTCATCTATATCGTCCGAATGTCATTTGTGACGGTACTCAAACTATCAGGGATTGACCTCCATGTCTTTTGCGATTCTTGCGGGCGTTGTTTCTGCCGCTTTCTGGGGAATTCTTTATATCTTCCCTCTTTTGTTACCTGAATATTCCTCTTTCCAGACAGGAATTGGACGTTGTTGTGTCACGGGTTTGTTTTCCATCCTTCTCGTTTTCTACTTCAGAGACGAAATACGAAGACTAACGCGCTCAGATTGGATGATTGCATTGCGACTTGCGCTTATTGGATGTCTGCTTAATTTCATGGCACAACTGTATTGCAGTGACTTTTCCGGTGCATCCATTGCCGGTCTGAGCACTGGCATTATTCCTGTCATCCTTACTCTATATTCGAATGAACGTGACAGAAAACTGGGGCGTTGGAGTGTCCCACTTAAACCACTGATTGCGCCGACACTCTTAATCTTTTTTGGATTCGCTCTTTGCAACTACTCAGAGTTCGTGACCAATCCGATGTCAAGTTCTCCTCTAAAGTTCATGATCGGTGTTGCTTTAGGTCTTTTGCATACCATCATTTGGACATGGTATCCGATTGCTAATGCAGATTGGATTAAGGCCAATCCTCAAATCAATGTCCTTGCGTGGACATCGCTTATTTTTGCCCTTCTTTTTCCTTTTTCGGTTGTTTTATATCTATTCGGATTCAGCGGAATTCTGAGCGGACTTGAGTATTCTTTACTAGGACCAACCCCTTGGAGATTTATTGCTGTAATGCTCGTTGGAGGCATCGTATCTTCTTGGGGAGCAATGACTCTTTGGAACTACATGTGCAAGCGAGTTCCAACCTCTTTGGCAGGTCAAATGATGGTACTCGAAACACTATTTGCAATGCTCTTCGGGCATGTGCTTCAGAAGCGCTTTCCAACATGGGACTTGATTGCCGGAACAGTGCTGCTCGTCATTGGAGTTTCAACAATTCTTCATCTATTCCAAAAGTATTCCGCTAGAAAGAAGGCACTTCAATAAATGTGCGTATGGTCTTCTATATGAAACTATCTTCTTAGAAAGAACTCTATGAATGAATCCAATAAGTTAATAACGCCAAAATACAAACAGTTCCTCGGGACTATTCTTGTTCTTTTGAGTGCCTTGGGCTTTGGAACATCAGGAACCATCCAAGCGATTGCACCCGTTGGGGCGACCCCCTACGTCATCGTTGCCGGAAGAGCTACCGCCGGGGCTATCCTTCTCCTGATTTGGTGCATCGTCAGAAAGCGCTTTCCAAAAGATTTTTTGTCAATTCCGTTTAAAAACGTTTTGATTGCTTCCGGATTCCTTGGGGCAAATACTTTAAGTTTCTTCCTTGGCGTATCCCAAATTGGCGTAGCTGCAGGAACAATCATTGCTGTAGGAAGTGTTCCTATTTGGACAGCCGTCCTCTCTTTTTTCGTCCATAAAAAAAGGCCAATTAATGCGTGGTATTTTGCAACCTTCTTGGCAATACTTGGGATTGGATTCATTAACGGATGGGCACCCTTGCCTGAGGGAAAGACCCCTTATCTGATTCTCCTTCTCTTCAATGGGTTCTTTTATTCTAGCTACATTACTGTAATGCCTTCTATATTAAAGACAACCAATGCTGAGTTTGCAACGATGATTATCTTTTGTGTCATGGCTATCCTGTTATCTCCTCTTTTTTATCTCTATGACACACAGTGGATATTTGCGTCTGTACAGGGAATCACTGTAATTCTTGCTCTCGGACTAGTTACAGCAGGACTCGCTTACACATTTCTTAATGCTGGACTTCGCTATACAACCCCAGTCATCGCAGCGACACTAGGGCTTGCTGAGCCCATGATTGCAGCCTTATTGGGTATCTTTTTTCTTCATGAACCCGTGACTGAACAGACAGTTTTAGGAATCATCCTAATCTTTGCCTCGCTTGTCTTGCTCATTTACGCAAATCAAAAACATTAATTATCAAAATAGTTTTCCGCTCTCGAGAAGGAAGGAGGAATGGAAAATACAAACCGATTCGAATGACCGGCAACAGGTTCTGCCGGCACTGAATGTCCGGGATGACCGGCTTCATTTTATCGGCTGTTGTGACTAACAACTTTCCAAGCGTAACAACTTCCGGCGCAATCTCAATCGGTCTCGTACACCGCACCAAGTCGACACCGAGTTCTTTTTCTAGTCGAGCAACGGCGGCCGAAACCGCCGGTTGTGTCAACCCGAGCTGTTTGGCCGCCGCTAAAACGCTTTGCGTACGACAAACCGTTAAAAAGATTTTGGCAGAAGACACAAGAAGCAATCATGCGTCACTCCGCGTTCGGTTCGTCGTCACCGGTTTGCTTAGAGAACCTTTTGCAAAAATGCCTTGACGGGAGCAATGGCTTTAGGCTCGACAAGAGTATCGAGAACCTGGCCGTTGCGGATGATAAAAAGCGTCGGAATCGAGCGGACGTGAAAGCGCTCTTTTAGTCCTTGAGCCGAATCAAAATCGGCGTGAACAAAAAGAATCTTTCCGGCATTTTCTTTGGCAAGCATCATCATCAAAGGCGCAATTCTCTGGCAATCCGGGCACCATGTGGCTCCCATGACAAAGAGAACAGGAATCGCGCTTTTCCCGACAACTTCATCGAAGGTTTCGTCGGTCACGAAGGTCATTGCAGAGGTATCCATCAGCGTTTCTCCCAATTCAAGTTAACCTCAGTCCATTATAGGGGACCGTGACGAAAAACCCCGACGAAATTTCTCTCGTCGGGGCCGTCAGGTGTTTCAAGACGTTTCTAGCAACCGATGAGCAAAATCACACCGGCAATCACCACAATCGCCACGATATTGATGATGATACCGGCACGGAGCATATCGATAATGCGAAGTTTGCCGGTGCCGAACACAATCGCGTTAGGCGGTGTGGAAATCGGC
>ENA-UONW01000546-UONW01000546.1-human-gut-metagenome-genome-assembly--contig:-CS52-NODE-546-length-55203-cov-12.205012_pt1 | contig 55203 bp, 45 predicted proteins | sample MGYA00242463_ERZ724010 | MGnify/ENA metagenome assembly ERZ724010 | reverse complement strand
CGAACTGAACCAGAAATCGGAAGCCCTCTTCCTGAAGACGGACGTGCTGAACAAGGAAGTGCTGGAAGAGAACAAGAAAGCCATCCTCGAGCGTTTCGGTACCATCAACGTGCTGCTGAACGCTGCCGGCGGCAACATGCCCGGCGCCACCATCGCCCCGGACAAGACTGTGCTCGACCTGGACGTGGACGCCTTCAAGAAGGTTGTAGACCTGAACCTCTTCGGTACCATCCTGCCGACAATGGTATTCGTGGACGTCATGGCCAAGAACAAGAAGGGAGCCATCGTGAACTTCTGCTCCGAATCGGCCCTGCGCCCGCTGACCCGTGTCGTAGGCTACGGCTCGGCCAAGGCTGCCATCGCCAACTATACCCGCTACATGGCTACTGAATTGGCCACCAAGTTCAGCCCCAAACTGCGTGTCAACGCCATCGTGCCCGGCTTCCTGCTGACCAACCAGAACCGCACGCTGCTGACCAACCCCGACGGTTCCTATACCGACCGTGCCCGCGCCATCATCGCCCATACGCCTGCCGGACGCTTTGCCGAGCCGGAAGAGCTCTTCGGTACCATCCACTACCTCATCAGCGACGCTTCGAGCTTCGTCACCGGTGCCCTGTCTGTAGTGGACGGCGGATTTGACGCATTCTCCATCTAATAACCTCAAAACCCAGCATCGACTATGATACTTTGTGAACAAACCTGGCGCTGGTACGGGCCGAACGACCCCGTCAGCCTGTGGGACATCAAGCAGGCCGGAGCCACCGGCATCGTCAATGCCCTGCACCACATCCCCAACGGCGAGGTGTGGACCGTAGAAGAGATTATGAAGCGCAAGCAGATGATCGAGGAAGTGGGCCTCACGTGGTCCGTTGTTGAAAGCGTGCCCGTGCATGAGCACATCAAGACGCAGACGGGCGACTTCCAGAAGTACATCGACAACTACAAGGAAAGCCTGCGCAACCTGGCCAAATGCGGCGTGAACATCGTCACCTACAACTTCATGCCCGTGCTCGACTGGACACGTACCGACCTGGCCTACGAACTGCCCGACGGCAGCCGTGCCCTGCGCTTCGAACGTGCCGCCTTCATCGCCTTCGACCTCTTCCTGCTGAAGCGCCCCGGCGCCGAAGCCGACTATACCGATGAAGAAAAGGCCAAGGCCAAGGCCCGCTTCGAACAGATGACCGATGAAGACAAGCAGAAACTCGTCTGCAACATGATAGCCGGCCTGCCCGGCTCGGAAGAGAGCTTCACGCTGGAGCAGTTCCAGCACGAACTGGACCGCTACAAGGACATCACGCCCGAACGTCTGCGCCAGAACCTCATCTACTTCCTGAGCGAAATCTGCCCCGTGGCCGATGAAGTGGGCGTCAAGCTGGTCATCCACCCCGACGACCCGCCCATGTCCATCCTGGGCCTGCCGCGCATCATGAGCTGTGCCGAAGACTTCCAGGCACTCATTGACGCCGTGCCCAACCCCAGCAACGGCCTCTGCCTGTGCACCGGTTCGCTGGGCGTCAGCAGCGCCAACGACTGTGCCGCCATGATGACCCGCTTCGGCGACCGCATCAACTTCGTACACCTGCGCTCCACCAAGCGCGACGCCGAAGGCAACTTCTACGAAGCCAACCACCTGGAAGGCGACGTCGACATGTACGGTGTAATGAAGGCCTTCCTCGAACTGCAGCAGCGCCGTGGCGTATCCATCCCCATGCGCCCCGACCACGGACACCAGATGGTGGACGACCTGCGCAAGAAGACCAACCCCGGTTACTCGTGCATCGGCCGCCTGCGCGGACTGGCCGAACTGCGCGGACTGGAGATGGGTATCGCGAAGTCGCTGTACAAGTGATACATACTGACTAAAACCTGAATATAGAAAAATTCCCCCTGTTCCCGCTCCCTTCCCTATCGGAAGGAAGACGTGAAACAGGGGGAATCTCTTTATCCGAACGCCTCTTGCAGACTTATTCCGTCAGCTTGAACTCCACCCGGCCACGGATATCGGTGGCCGATGCGGCAACAATGGCTTCGAATGCACCCGGTTCGGCCACCCACTGGTGACTTCCGGCATCGAAATAACTCAATGCAGAACGGTCTATCGTAAACGAGACTTCCTTCTCCTCACCCGGTTTCAGGCTGACTTTGCAGAATCCCTTCAGTTCCTTGACCGGACGCTCTACAGTCGACTTCTTGTCGCGGATATAGAGCTGTACCACTTCCTTGCCCTCGCGGTTACCCGTATTCTTCACAGGAACCGTGACCGTAATCTGCTCGCCGGCCTTCATTTCCCGTTTGTCGGCCACCGGCTTCCCGTATTCAAACGTCGTATAGCTCAATCCGTGTCCGAAGGAGAAGAGAGGCTGGACCTTCTTCTGCCTGTCGGTCCAACGGTAACCCACGAAGATGCCTTCGTTATATCGGATTTTCGTCACATCCTTGCTGCGGACGGCGCTGTACTGCCCCAGGCTGTGGGCAGGTACATCCTCCAGCCGTGCCGGGAAGGTGAAAGGCAGTTTGCCACTGGGGTTCACGTCGCCCATCAGCACAGCCGCCAGCGAAGTGCCTGCTTCCGAACCCAGATACCAGCCTTGTACGATGGCAGCCACCTTACCGGCCCAAGGCATAGCCACGGCATTACCCGAAATGTTTACGACAATCAGGTTGCCGTTTGCTTCGGCCAAGGCTTCTATCAGTTCGTCCTGACCGTAGGGCAGCGACAGGTCCTTACGGTCGGTATCCTCGCAGTCCTGCCCGCCGCTCTTGTTCAGCCCGCCGATGAAGATGACGCAATCGGCTTCGGAAGCCACCTTCACGGCTTCGGCCTTCAGTTCGGCAGCCGAACGGGTTTCCTTCAGATTCTGCCCTGTCACCACGCCGTTGTATTCGCCTCCGTCGTCTCCCACATATCCACGGGCATAGACAACCTCGGCCTTACCGGTCACCCGTCTGCGGATGCCGTCCAAAGGAGAAATCTCATGCTGAACTTTCAGCGAGGAACTGCCTCCGCCCACGGTCATCATCTTCAGGGCATTCTCGCCGATAACGGCAATCTTGCGAACCTTGGTGAGGTCAACAGGCAGTGCGGCATGCTCGTTCTGCAACAGCACAATACCCTCTTCACCTATCTTACGGGCAGCCGCATAGTGTTCGGGCGAACGCATCGAACCCCAGGGCCGGTTGGTATTCATCACCGTGCGGAAAGCCAGACGCAGCACGCGTCTCACCTTGTCGTCGAGTTCCTCCATGCTGGCCTTGCCTGCTTTCAGACGTTGCAGATAGGGCAAGGCAAGGTAATAATTGTCGTACGCGTTGCGGGCACCCGAGGAAAGGCCGTTGGTCCATGTACCGAACTCCATATCGAGCCCGTTGGTGATGGCCTGTTCCGTGTCGTGCGTGCCGCCCCAGTCCGAGATGACCACGCCGTCGAAGCCCCATTCTCCTTTCAGGATATTCTTCAGGAGATACTCGTTGTGGCAGCAGTGCTGCCCCTTATAGAGGTTGTAGGCACCCATGATGGCCCAAGCCTTGCCTTCGACTACAGCCGCCTTGAAAGCGGGCAGATAGATCTCATACAGGGCACGGTCGTCCACCTCGACGTCCAGTGTGTGGCGGTTGATTTCCTGATTGTTCAGCGCAAAGTGTTTGACACAGGCCGCCACGCCGTTCTGCTGCACACCCTGCACGTAGGGGACTACCATTCGCGAAGCCAGATAGGGATCTTCGCCCATGTACTCGAAGTTGCGTCCGTTCAGGGGAGTACGGTAAATGTTCACACCGGGGCCCAGCAGCACGGCCTTGTTGCGGTAACGGGCCTCTTCACCGATACTCTGGCCGTAGAGTTGTGCCATGTCGGGATTCCACGTGGCAGCCAGGCACGTCAGTGCAGGAAAGGCCACGCAAGAGTCGTTGGTCCATCCGGCCTGGTTCCACTTGTCCCACAGCACTTCGGGACGGATGCCGTGAGGGCCGTCGGTGGTCCAGATTTCAGGAATGCCCAGGCGTGACACACCGGCACTGCTGAATTTGGACTGCGCATGCAGCAAGGATACTTTTTCTTCCAACGTGAGACGACCGAGGGCATCTTCCACCCTCTCTTCCAGACCTTTCGTTTCGTCCAGATACACCGGCTTCTGTTGTGCGCCCAAAGGAAGGGCCAGAGCCAGCAAACAAACTGACAATAAATTCTTCATGATACGATTCGTTACTATTTAGATGATACATGTTGTCCGTATTCATACCAACGGTTTTCCGATAAAATTAGCCAAGAAAACACGATTCCGCAACCGCAAAGAGGCAACAAGTGGATGCGGGAATAGTACATACCGGATATTTCATCTGATATTCAGACAATTACAATTACTTCTCTAAATAAAAAAGTGGACGGGAATTAGCGTATCTTCTTGACATAAGCTTCAAAATCCTCGCGCGGACAACGGGCTTTCCCCTTCACCTTGGCCCGATAATTATAGATGGTGTTCACCGAATAGTTCAGGAATTTGGCAATGGCCGCACTGTCGTAGATGCCCAAACGTATCAGCGCAAAGATGCGCAGTTCCGTATTCAGCAGCTCTCCGGCCTTGGGGACAATACGTTCTTCGGGAAGCAGCAGGGCATTGAACTGCTCGATGAAATCGGGGAAAATCTTCAGAAAGGCCTCATCAAAGTTTGTATAAAGCTCTTTCAGCTCGGTTTCCTTGAGCTGGTCGGCCGACCACACCTCCTGCCGCCCGCCGTTACGGACAGCACTCCGCCGGCAAGTGCTCAGACGGTCGATATAAGTGGAACAAAGATTGAGGAAACGCCCGATGTATTCCTCCTTGATGCGGTTGGACAGCTGCAACTGCTCATTGGCACACTCCAAGCTGTTGCGGGCCGCAGCCAGCCGGCGCATCTGCCGGCAGATGTAGAAGAGCGTCCCACCCAGCAGGACAACCAGCACACTGATGAGGACCAGATACCACTTCAGACGGAAAGCCTGACGGGCCTGCACCGCCTGATAGGCCTGGTCGATCAGCGACAGGATGCCCGACGTCTGCAGATAGCGCGACCGTGCATTGTAACGGGTCGTCTCCTGCCACGAAAAGCGGATGTAACGGTAGGCTCGCTCCACATCGCCCTCCTCGTAGAGCCGGTGGGCCAGGTCCCACAGAGAAGCATGGTCGGCAATGGCCAGCCGGATATCCGTCAAGGCCGAAAGGGCCAAAAAGCGCTTCTCTTCTTCCCGTTTCCCCATAGACCTGTATATCAGTGCCCGCTGGTAAGTAACCAGAGCATAGGCCGGCGTTTCGGGAGAAAGGTGCTCCAGCCGCAGGTCGTTCATCGCCAGCGCATCGGTCAGCCGGCCCGCCAGCCGCAGGGCACGTTCTTCACGCTCCCTGCCCAAAGGAGACGAGGCGTCCAGCACACGTTGCAGGGAATCGGCATAGCAGACGGCCTGTGCCGTATACCGACGCCGGAAATCCTCGTCCTGCGTATAGTGTATCATCTCGTCGTAAAGTTTATGGCAACTGTAGTAATAGGACGGCAGGCAGCCGGAAGGAACGGCTCCGCGCGGCACCTCCTCCAGGATATCCGAAGCCTCGCGGTACATGCCCGCAGAAGCCATGTGATAGACCTGCTTCAGACGGACCGACAACGCATCGTCTGCCGTGCCATACTCTGTAGCCCACTGAAGGCCCCGACGAAGATACAACAGGGCCGAATCGCAGTTATAGGCCTTGTATTCGGCATAGATGCTGTCCAGTCCGCAAAAATAACTGCGGGAGGAGACGGCACGGAGCTGCTGCCGTTGCTTCAGGGAACAAATGCGCTGTTCGCGCCTATCCACATAACGGGCATGCTCCTCCATGGCCGTATCGAGCGAATGAAGCAACTGCTCCACAGACGGGAAACGGACGGAAGGACCAGAAGCCCAAAGGCACAGGCTCCAGCCACACCACAGAAGTAACAACGGACAGCGTTTCATGACGGCAAAAGTAATGATTCGCCCGAAATAATGAAAGGACAATCTGCCCAAACACACAACATTTCTGACCGAAAGGATGCAAACCGAACACTTTTCTCCGTACCTTTGTCCCCGGGGAGGCAGACCCGACGACTATCCCTGCCTCCCGACCACGAACCATGCTCAAACTCCAGACTCCCAACGGCGACACCCGCGTATTGCTCCACTCGTGCTGCGCTCCCTGCTCGTCGGCCATCATCGAATGCATGCTGGCCAACGGACTGCGCCCCACCGTGTTCTACTGCAACCCCAACATCTATCCGCAGGAAGAATACGAAACGCGCAAGAACGAGGCCATCCGCTTCGTAACATCGAAAAACCTCGATTTCATCGATGCCGACTACGACTATACCCACTGGAAAGCCCAGATGACGGGACTGGAGGACGAGCCCGAACGAGGCTCCCGCTGCCTGCGCTGCTTCACCCTGCGCCTGACGGCGACCGCCCGCTATGCCTCGGAACACGGCTTCACACTGTTTACCACCACCCTGGCCTCGTCGCGCTGGAAGAGCCTGGAACAAATCAACGAAGCCGGACGACGTGCCGCCGCCCGCTATCCCGGCACCCTGTTCTGGGAACAGAACTGGCGGAAAGGCGGACTGCAGGAACGCCGGAACCAGCTGCTCAAGGAATATGCCTTCTATAACCAGCTGTACTGCGGCTGCGAATTCAGCATGCGGCGGCTCGAACAGCCACACGAAGCAGGAGGCAAGAAAGAGGAATGACTGCGGTACCTGAAAACATACCCGCCTTTACATCAAAAGCTCTAATGTTCCGGTGCAGAACATTAGAGCTTTTGCCTTAAAACATACGACCTTTTACGCCGTCAGAAACGGCATCGCAATCACTTATAAACCAGCACTGAAAGATAATCTTCGGAGAGCATCTCGCCTGCCACGGCCAGCAGTTCGTCGGCCGTGAGCTCGCTGACACGGCGGCAGACGGCCTCCTGCGACTCGTAGCGGTTGTAGTGGAGGAAGGTCTTGGCCATGCCCAGGGCGTTATTCTCGTTGTTGTCCGAGGCTACACCTATCTGGCCTATCAGCTGCTTCTGTGCGGCCGCCAGCTGCGTGGCGGTCAGGCGACGGTCGCGCAGACGCTTCAGTTCGCGGTAGACCAGGCGGGTGCAGAGCTCCACGTCGTCGGGGTCGCAACCGAAGTAGATGCAGAACGTACCCGTGTCGGTATAGGCCGTCAGGTTGGACTCCACGTTGTAGACCAGTCCGCGGCGTTCGCGCAATGCCACGTTCAGGCGGCTGTTCATGCCCGGTCCGCCCAGCAGGTTGTTCAGCAGGTAGAGGGCCGTGCGGCGGTGGTCGTAGGCGTTATAGCCGCGCCCGCCTATCATGACGTGCGCCTGGTTGGTACCCTTGTCCAGCACAAGACGGTCGGGCACGTAGAGTGGCGGAGGTGTACGGCGGGCTGCAACGTTGCAGTCTGCCCCGCCGCCGGGCAGGTCGCCCACCAGCTTCTCGGCCAGACGCACCACCCGCCGGAAATCCACATCGCCCAGCACGAAGAAGACCATGTTCTCCGGCCGGTAGTAACGGCGGGTGAAGTCTGCGGCATCTTCCGTGCGGAACGTGCGCAGGAGCTCGGGACGCCCCAGAATGTTACGCCCCAGCGGATGGCCGCGGAAGATCAAATCCTCGAAGTCATCGAATATCAGTTCGGCCGGATTGTCCTCGTACGACTGGATTTCGTCGATGATGACCTCCGTCTCCTTCTCGATTTCGCGCTGCGGAAAGGTGGAATGGAACACGATGTCGGCCAGCAGCTCGAACGCGCGGGCAAAATGCTCCACCAGGAAGGCCGAATAGACCACCGTCTCCTCCTTGTTGGTATAGGCATTGAGGTCGCCGCCCACGTTTTCCATACGGTTCAGGATGTGCCAGGCCCGCCGCTTCTGCGTTCCCTTGAAGATGAGATGCTCCACAAAGTGGGCCATGCCCTGCTCCTGTTCGCGCTCGTCGCGCGTACCGGCGTCGACGGCAAAGCCACAATAAGCCACCCGCGAACGCAAAGGTTCGTGGATGATGCGCAGGCCATTGGACAGCGTGTGTACGTGATACTCCGGTTTCTCTATATCAAACTTCTTCATTATCGGGTTTCTAACGTTTTCTGCCCGCAAAAATACAATAAAACCTATTGCCGTTTATGGAAAATTGCAGATATTTGCATTCAGTATGGAATCCGAATAAAACGAAAGACTCATGATTGACTCCATTAAAGAACTTCTGCAAAAGGAAGCGCAAGCCGTACTGAATATTCCTGTGACGGAAGCGTATGAAGAGGCCGTAGGTCTCATCGTCGAACATGTACATCGCCGCAAGGGCAAACTGGTGACCTCGGGCATGGGCAAGGCCGGACAGATAGCCATGAACATTGCCACCACCTTCTGCTCCACCGGCATTCCTTCCGTGTTCCTGCACCCCAGCGAGGCGCAGCACGGCGACCTGGGCATCCTGCAGGAGAACGACCTGCTCCTGCTCATCTCCAACTCCGGCAAGACGCGCGAGATTGTGGAACTCACACAGCTGGCCCATAACCTGAACCCGCATCTGAAGTTCATCGTCATCACCGGCAATCCCGACAGCCCGCTGGCCCGTGAAGCCACCGTCTGCCTGGCCACCGGAAGCCCGAAGGAAGTATGTGCGCTGGGCATGACCCCCACCACCTCGACTACGGTAATGACCGTCATCGGCGACATCCTCGTGGTACAGACCATGAAGCAGACAAAATTCACGATAGAAGAATACTCCAAACGCCATCATGGCGGTTATTTGGGAGAAAAATCACGTTCACTATGCGAAAAGTAATCGGTATCGGAGAAACCATTCTCGATATTCTCTTCCGCAACGGACAACCCACAGCGGCTGTTCCGGGCGGTTCGGTATTCAACGGCCTCGTCTCCCTGAGCCGGGCGGGTGTACCCATCCGCTTCATCAGCGAGACGGGAAACGACCAGGTGGGCGACATCATCCTCCGCTTCATGCGCGACAACGGCATGCCGACGGAGCACGTCAACGTCTTCCCCGACGGAAAGTCGCCCGTGTCGCTCGCCTTCCTCAACGAACGGAACGACGCCGAATACATTTTCTACAAAGACTATCCCCGCCAGCGGCTCGACGTGGTGTGGCCCGAAGTGGAGGAAGACGACATTGTTGTCCTCGGCTCCTACTATGCCCTGAACCCCGTGCTGCGCGACAAGGTGCTCGAACTGCTGGACATGGCACGTTCCAGGAAAGCCATCGTCTACTACGACCCCAACTTCCGGTCTTCGCACAAGGAAGAAGCCATCAAGCTGGCACCGACCATCATCGAAAACCTGGAATATGCCGACATCGTCCGCGGTTCGGCCGACGACTTCCTGTACATGTACAACCAGCAGGATGTGGACAAGATCTATAAGGACAAAATCAAGTTCTACTGCCGCAACTTCATCTGCACGGCCGGACACAGGAACATTGCCCTTCGCACGGCCCACGTCAGCAAAGAATATCCCATCCCTGCGGTCGAAACCGTCAGTACCGTCGGCGCAGGCGACAATTTCAACGCCGGCGTCATCTACGGCCTGCTGAAGGAAGACATCCGCTACGACGCCCTGAACGACATGGACGAAGCATGCTGGGACCGCGTGGTGGGCTATGGCATCGCCTTTGCCACCGAGTCGTGCCGAAGTCTGAACAACAGCGTGTCCCGGGAGTTTGCAGAAACTTTAAAGATAGAAAAAGAAGTATAAAAGCCCCGCCGTCGGGGTTGTATGTAAATGCAAATTACATATATTTGTGATAACCGCTCCTGAAGACAGAGGCCCGGACCTCTGCTGCGGGAGCGTTTATATTTCACCCATCATAGAGAGTTTGCAAGTATGTGTAGGAATCTGTACATTCTGTTCGTGCTGAGCGTCCTGCTGCCCTCGTGCAGCAACACCAAGCCCCGCATCTACGTCGTATGCGAGGAAAACAACGTAGGCAACAGCATCATCAAATGGGAAACAATCCCGACCCTTCCCGGCGAAGTCAAAGTCTACGCGTCCGAAGACCCCGACCACAACAGCGAAGAGCGTCTTGTGGCCAGTGCCCCCATCTCCGACCAGCGCCTCACCGTCATCACTTCCGACCCTACACGCCGGTACTATTACCGGATGGTATTTGCCGACGAATATAAGGTGGACGTAGCTACACGCAACATCAACATCCCCGGCATACAGAACTTCCGAGACTTGGGTGGCTATCCTTCCTATCCGAACCATAAAACCGTACGCTGGGGTAAAATCTACCGCTCCGGCGAAATCAACAGACTGCGCAAAGGTTCGCTGAAGGAAATGAAAAACCTGGGGATACGGACCATCATCGACCTGCGCATGCCCGAAGAAAAGATTACGAAGAGCGCAACGCTGGAAAAGAACTTCAGCGTGGTGTCCATTCCCATCGCTACAGGAAACATGCAGGAAATCGTGGCAGGCGTACAGGACCGCAGCATCCGCAGCGACACGGTCTACCGCATCGTGGAGCGTATGAACCGTGAACTCATCACCCGCTATACCCCCGAATTCCGCAAGATATTCGACCTGCTGCTTAACGAAGACAACTATCCGGTCGTCATCCATTGTACCACAGGCAAAGGCCGTACAGGTGTCGTATCGGCATTGATTCTTGCCGCGCTCGATGTCAACGAAGACAACATCATGGAGGATTACCGCCTGAGCAACGATTACTTCAACATCCCGCAGGCCAGCGGTTTTGCCTACAACCTGCCCGTCCGTTCGCAGGAGGCCATCACAACCCTCTTCTCCGCCCGTGAGGACTTCCTGAACGCAGCCAAGGAGGAAGCCGAGCGTCAGTACGGCGACATACCGACATACCTGCACGAAGGTATCGGCCTCAGCAAGCAGGAGTTGAAACATTTGCGGAGCATTCTGCTCACCAAACAGCCGTAACGGGAAACAGACGATACCCCGGAAGTAAAAAGCCGAAAACTGCGTTTTCGCTTTTGTACTTCACTCGGTTTGCACTATCTTTACATAAGACAGGCGGCACCTCGGAAGTAAAAAGCTGAAAACTGCGTTTTCGCTTTTGTACTTCACTCGGTTTGCACTATCTTTGCACCCGAAACATAAAGATATACAAAGATTTAATGAAGACATTTGAAGAGCTCGGTGTGTCGCCGGAGATACGCCGCGCCATCGAAGAGATGGGCTACGAACAGCCCATGCCGGTACAAGAAGAAGTAATCCCCTACCTCTTGGGAGAAAACAATGATGTGGTGGCCCTGGCACAGACAGGCACCGGAAAGACGGCGGCCTTCGGCCTGCCGCTGATACAGAAAATCAACGTAAAGAACCATGTTCCCCAGTCGCTCGTGCTCTGTCCCACACGTGAGCTCTGCCTCCAGATAGCGGGCGATCTGAACGACTACAGCAAATACATCGACGGCCTGCGCGTACTGCCCGTCTACGGCGGTTCGTCCATCGAGAGCCAGATCAAGGCCCTGAAACGCGGCGTGCACATCATCGTGGCTACCCCCGGCCGTCTGCTCGACCTCATGGAACGCAAGACCGTCTCCCTGGCCACCATCCAGAACGTGGTGATGGACGAGGCCGACGAGATGCTCAACATGGGTTTCACCGACAGCATCAACGCCATCCTGGCCGACGTGCCCGAAGAGCGAAACACCCTGCTCTTCTCGGCCACCATGAGCCCCGAGATAGCCCGCATTTCGAAGAACTACCTGCGCAACGCCAAGGAAATCACCATCGGACGCAAGAACGAAGGAACGGCCAACGTGAAGCACATCGTCTACGTGGTCCATGCCAAGGACAAGTACGAAACGCTGAAACGCATCGTCGACTTCTATCCGCAGATATACGGCATCATCTTCTGCCGCACCCGCAAGGAGACGCAGGAGATAGCCGACAAACTGATACAGGAAGGCTACAACGCCGACTCGCTGCACGGCGAACTGTCGCAGGCACAGCGCGACACCGTGATGCAGAAGTTCCGCATCCGCAACCTGCAACTGCTCGTTGCTACCGACGTGGCTGCCCGCGGACTGGACGTGGACGACCTGACGCATGTCATCAACTATGGCCTGCCCGACGATACCGAAAGCTACACCCACCGCAGCGGACGTACCGGCCGTGCAGGCAAGACGGGTACCTCCATCGCCATCATCAACCTGCGTGAGAAGGGCAAGATGCGCGAAATAGAACGCATCATCGCCAAGAAGTTCGAGGCAGGCGTCATGCCCACCGCCAAGCAGATCTGCGAAAAGCAGCTGATGAAGGTCATCGACGATCTGGAGAAGGTCAAGGTGAACGAAGAGGAGATAGCCGACTTCATGCCCGACGTCTGCCGCAAGCTGGACTGGTTGTCCAAGGAAGACCTCATCAAGCGCATGGTGTCGCACGAGTTTAACCGCTTTGTAGAATACTACCGCGACCGCGAAGAGATAGAGACCGTCAGCACCAAGGAAGAAAAGAAAGGCGACAAGAGCGGCAAAGGAAAGAAGAACGGCAGCCGCAAGGCCGAAGCCGGCTTCACACGCCTTTTCATCAACATCGGCAAGACAGACAATTTCTTCCCCACAGACCTCATCGGCCTCATCAACAGCAACACGAAAGGCCGTGTCGACCTGGGACGCATCGACCTGATGCGCAACTTCTCGTTCTTCGAGGTGGACGAGGCCGAAGCCGACAAGGTGATCAAAGCCCTGAACCGCACACGCTGGAACGGGCGGAAAGTATCTGTCGAATTGGCCGGAGAAGCCGATGAAAAGGAGGGAAAGAAGAAAAAGGCCGACCGCAAGGATGGCGAAAAGCCGGAAATGAAGAAGGCTGCCAAGCCCCGTGCCGAAAAGCCGGTCAAGGAAGCCAAACGCTCCAAACCCAGCCGTGAAGAACGCGGATACACCAAGCCACGCGGCCGCAAGGACGACTGGAAGCAATTCTTCCAGCACGACAACAACCTCAAAGGCCCCGAACCCGACTTCAGCGAAGAAGGATGGGCCAAGCGGTCGAAGAAGAAATAACGATTTCCGTAAAACGGGTTACACAATCGGTAATCCGTATCCACTCACAATGCTGCCAGCAGGCTATCTTTGCATCAACCAAATGCATAGTGTATGAAAACATTCATCAGACAAAGCCTGCTGGCATGCATTCTGCTCTTCGGAACAGCCGGCATGCTACAGTCGCAAAACCATCCGAGTATGAAAAAGACAGAAAACCCACCGCGCATCAGCGCCTTCCCTACAGGTGAAAAGAACCTGCCGCAATTCTCGCAGTACTTCATCGGGCAATCTTACCTGGCCCCGCTGGCCACCGAGAAAGCCCTGAACTGCCCCATCTACAACGTGACCTTCGAACCCGGCTGCCGCAACAACTGGCACAGCCATACAGGCGGACAGATATTGATAGCCGTAGGAGGGAAAGGGTATTATCAGGAAAAAGGTAAAGAAGCCCGTCTGCTCCGTCCGGGCGATGTTGTAGAGATAGCCCCCGACGTAGTCCACTGGCACGGAGCCGCTCCCGACAGCTGGTTCTCGCATCTGGCAGTAGAATGCAATCCCCAGACCAACCGCAATTCCTGGTTCGAAGCCGTAGACGACAAACAATATGCCGAAGCTACCGGCCAGTCACAACGGCTGACACCCGAAGCCGCCGACGCATACCAGCAATGGTTCCCTACCGATCCCTCTACGCTGGCCCAGACAGACCCCGAACTTGCCGAGGTCTTCGGTAACTTTGCCTTTGGCGATACCCAGCGCTATGGCAATCTGAGCCTCCGCACACGCATTCTCGTCACAATGGCCGCAGCCGTTGCGCAAGGTGCAAGGGGCGAATACCGCCGCATGCTTCAGGCCGGCTATTCCAACGGACTTACACCTATAGAACTGAAAGAGGTGCTCTACCATGCCGTTCCCTACATCGGAATGTCCAAAACCCGCGATTTCATCGACATAGCCAACCAGTTCCTGAATGAACAGGGAGTGGCGCTACCGCAAGAAAGCCAATCGGTGACCGACCGGCAGACACGCATGGAGAAGGGACTGGCATTGCAGAAATCCATCTTCGGCAACAACATAGACAAGATGTACGAAACGTCGCCTGCCAACCAGCTGCACATACAGGAGTTCCTGTCGGCCAACTGCTTCGGCGACTACCAGACACGTCCTGTATTCGACACCCGGACACGCGAGCTGCTGACCTTCGCCCTGCTCATCTCGCTCGGAGGCTGTGAGCCGCAGGTCAAGGGACATATACAGGGCAATGTCAATGTGGGCAACGGTAAGGATATCCTGCTGGCCACCGTCACCCAACTGCTGCCCTACATCGGCTATCCGCGTACACTGAATGCCATTGCCTGCCTCAATGAAGTAATCCCTGAGCAACCTTAACGCAGGAACGGCAGAAACAATCGGGCATAATCAGGGTGGAAAACGACCTTTTCACTTGATTATGCCCTTGTCTTTGTCTATATTTGCCGGCGGAACCTCAAACGACAACCGCCATGACCCTACAACAACTGGAATACATCCTTGCCGTAGACCATTTCCGCCATTTCGCCAAAGCGGCCGAATACTGCCGGGTGACCCAACCCACCCTGAGTGCCATGATACAGAAACTGGAAGAAGAACTGGACACCCGTATCTTCGACCGTACCCGACAATCCGTATGCCCCACCCAGGTAGGGCGGCGCATCCTGGAACAGGCACGCTACGTACTGGAACAGGCCGGACACATCAAGGACATCATCGCAGAAGAAAAGCAGTCGCTGGCCGGTACCTTCACACTGGGCATCCTGCCCACCATTGCCCCCTATCTGCTGCCCCGCTTCTTTCCGCAACTGATGAAGAAATACCCGCAGCTGGACATCCGCGTCGTGGAGATGAAAACCGCCGCCATCAAACAGGCACTGCTGAAAGGGGAAATAGATGCAGGCATCGTAGCCAGTCTGGAAGACATGGACGACTTCGTGCAAAGCAGCCTGTTCTACGAGCAGTTTTACGCCTACGTGGCCCGTGAAGACAGCCTTTTCGGGCACGAAACAATCCGGACAGCAGACTTGAACGGCGCGCAACTGTGGCTCCTCGACGAAGGCCACTGCTTCCGCGACCAGCTTGTCCGCTTCTGCCAGCTGAAGACGGCACGCACCAGCCAGCTGGCCTATCACCTGGGCAGCATGGAGACCTTCATGCGCATGGTGGAAGGCGGAAAGGGCATCACGTTCATCCCCGGCCTGGCCGTACTGCAACTGAACGGACCGCAACAGGAGCTGGTACGTCCCTTTGCCATTCCCTGCCCCACACGACACATCGTGCTGCTCACGGGCAAAGACTTCATACGGCACACGCTGCTCGACACCCTCAGACGGGAGATACAGGCTGCCGTCCCGCAGGACATGCTGACCGCCAAACCCACCCAACAGGTCGTATGAGCGGGAGGACGCCGTTTACCCTATCTGCAGCTCTTCTATCAGGTGGGTGGCCTTGCCGTACTTCTCTATCATGAACAGGATGTAACGCACGTCCACGCCGATGCAACGCTGCATCTTGGGTTCGAACAGGATATCGCTGCTCATGGCTTCCCAATTGCCGTCGAAAGCCAGGCCCAGCAGCTCGCCACGTGCATTGAACATGGCACTTCCGCTGTTGCCGCCCGTAATGTCGTTGTTCGACAGGAAGCACACCTTCATCTCTCCGCTGCTGTCGGCATAACGGCCGAAGTCGCCCGAAGAAAGCAGGTCCAGCAATTCAGGCTGCACCTCGAAATCCACATCGCCTGCATGCTCCTTCACCTTCTCCAGAATGCCCTGCGTAGTGGTGTAATGGCGGTAGTAGGCTCCGTCGAAAGGCTGGTAGCCGCATACGGTACCGAAGCTGAGACGCAGAGTGGAATTGGCGTCGGGATAGAAACGGCGCGAGGCGTACATGCGCCGCACAGCCGCATTCAGCAGGCGCTCGTCGCGTTCGATGGCCATATTTGCCTCCTGCATCTGGAAGTTCAGCTCGAAAGCCTTCGTCAGCAGGCCGATGCTCAGGTCGATGCCGGGATCTTCGTAGAACTGATAGGTGGAATCCTGCTCCAGAAAACGTTTCAGCCCCCGCGGGGTAGTCAATTCCGACGTGGCATACAGATGGTCCACATACTTGCGCGTATCGCCTCCGTAAAGGGTATCCACCGTCTGGTACATTTCGGGCAGATAGTCGGCAGACACTTTGGTGCGGTAGGTGTCGAGCATGGCCGTAAACACTTCCTTGTCGATGTCCAGATCGAGGTTGGCGTACTGGTCGACAATCGCTTTCAGGCCGGCTACGACGTTTCTTTCTTCTCCCTCAAAGTCGAAGTTCAGGATGGAAAGGGACAACTGTACAAACTCGGGACCGTTCAGGAAGGCCTCTATAAAGTAGGCCAGCGCACGTTTGGCCTCACTCCTGGCCTTGTAGTTCAGTTCAAGGTTGGTAAACAGGTGAAGCAGCTTCTCGCGTTCGGCCGGCGTTTCGCGTATCCAGCGGGCCAGCTCATCTTCCAGCTGGCGTTTCTTGTCGAGCACATGGAGCTTGCGTATGGCCTGGTTCACGCCGATGCTGTTCTTCCAGTAGTTGGAGCTCTCGTCGTACTTGGAAGCATACTTGATGCGGATGCTGTCATTGCGGTCCATCTCGCGTTTCCAGATGGCCTGCTTCACTCCCCGCATGTCAATCTGTGCCTGGTTGGTGCTGTTTATCATCTCTTCGATGCCGAAAGAAGAAAGATAGCGCTCCGTGCTGCCCGGATAGCCCAGCGTCATGCAGAAGTCGCCCTCCCGATAACCTTCCAGCGAGATGGGGGCCACATGCCGCGGATGATAGGGAACATTGTCGGGCGAATAGTCGGCCGGACGGTTGTCCTTGCCGGCATAGATGCGGAATACCGCAAAGTCGCCCGTGTGCCGCGGCCACTCCCAGTTGTCCGTATCCCATCCGAACTTGCCCACCGACGAAGGGGGCGCAAAAACCAGACGCACGTCGGTATAGTCCCGGTAGACCGAGAGCCAGAATTCATTGCCGCCGTAGTAGGCATCGACCACACCCGTCAGTGTGGAGTCCTTCCGCGACACTTCCGAACCGATGGCCATCATCACCGAATCGACGGCAGTGGTGCGCGCCGACTCGTCCATATCGGGACGGACGGCGGAAAGGACACGCTTCGTCACGTTTTCCTGCCGCAGGAGGAAGCGTACGTACAACTCGGGGTTGGGCAGCTCTTCTTCGCGGCTGTGCGCCACAAAGCCGTCTTTCAGGTAGTCGTGCTCCACGGTAGAATGCTGCTGTATGCTGCTGAACCCGCAATGGTGATTGGTGAGCACCAGTCCGTCTTCGGACACGACCACGCCCGAGCAGAAGCCGCCGAAGCTGACGACTGCATCCTTCAGCGAAGCCTTGCGCGGATGATAGAGTTCCTTCGGCTTGAGTTCAAGTCCCATTTCCTTCAATGTGCGGCACGTCGGCTTGTCCAGATTGCCCAACATCCACATACCTTCGTCGGCCTGCATACGGCCGGCCAGCACCAAGCCCAGAGCCAGCATCACGATTTTCAATTTCATATTCTCTCTGTCTAACATTTCATTCTTTGCCCGCACTAGAGATGTGCGTGCGGGCCGGATTATGATTACAATTACAATTCGTTTCTCACGGTTTTGTCTTTACCAGCCGGTTGAGCAGCGGGATGCGGCTCAGGGGCAGGTCATGTTTCACGATATAGGCGGCAAACACCAGCAGGAGCACCGTGCGCCAGCCCAGGCGCAGCCACAGGTTGTCGACGGGCACGTACTCGGCAGCCACGTAGAGGACGGCAGCCAGCAGCACGTAGCGTCCGATGGCCTTCAGGTCGTAGCGGATGGGGTATTTCTTCTGCCCCACGAAGTAGGACAGCAGCATGGCCACCCCATAGCCCGCAAAGCCCGCCCAGGCACAGGCCATGTAGCTGTAGCGCGGGATGAGCAGCACGTTGATGAGCACCAGCACGGCGCAGCCCGTCAGCGAGAAGTAGGCGCCCCAGCGCGTCTCGTCGATCAGCTTGTACCAGAACGACAGGTTGAAGTACACGCCCATGAAGATTTCGGCCGCCATTACGATGGGCACCACACGCAGGCCGGCCCAGTAGTCGCGCCCGATGATGAACTTCAGCAGGTCGAGGTAGAACATCACGGCCAGGAAGGCCAGCAGGGTGAAGATGATGAAATACTTCATGGCGGCGGCATAGACCTCACGGTTGTCCTTGTCGCGACTCTTGCCAAAGACAAAAGGTTCGTAGGCATAGCGGAAGGCCTGCGTCAGCATGGCCATGATCATGGCTATCTTGCTGGCCGCTCCGTAGATGCCCAGCTGCACCTTGGCCTCGGCGGCGTCGGGATAGACGTAGGGGAAGATAATCTTGTCGGCCACCTGGTTCAGGATACCTGCCAGACCGAGCACCAGCAGGGGCAGGCTGTAGGACAGCATGCGGCGCAGCAGGGCGCGGTCGAGCACATAACGGAAGCCGCGCAATTCGGGCACAAGGCAGAGCATGACGGTGGACGTGCAGACCAGGTTGAACAGGAAGGCGTAGCCCACATCGCTGCCCTTCATCGCCACGTAGTAGACGAGGTTCAGCGCGATGTTCAGGAAGATGAACAGCAGCTTCAGCGCGGCAAACTTGATGGGCCGCTTCTTGTAGCGCAGGTAGGCGAAGGGGATGCTCTGGATGGCGTCCATGGCCACCACGGCCATCATCATGCCCACGTATTCGGGATGGGCTGCGTAGCCCAGCAGGCCGGCGATGGGCTGCAGGAACACCAGTCCCAGGGCGAGGAACGTGAACGACACGCCGCCCACACCCATCAGCGTGGTGGAGTAGACGCGCATGGGGTCGTCCTTGCCGTTGTTGGCGAAGCGGAAGAAGCCCGTCTCCATGCCGAAGGTGAGCAGCACCAGTGCCAGCGCCACCCAGGCGTAGACATTGGTCACCACGCCATAGCCTCCCGACTCGGCCGACATGGCCATCGTGTAGACGGGCACCAGCAGATAATTCAAGAATCGCCCTACGATGCTGCTCAGGCCGTAGATGGCGGTTTCTTTAGCAAGTGATTTCAGATTTGCCATTCTATTGTAGTTCTTTCTTACTTGTTCGTTCTAATCAACGTTTATAATACCGTCACAACTCCCCTCCTTCCGGAAGGAGGGGTGCCCAACGGGCGGGGTGGTAGGTCAACCCGATACCTTGTGGCACAGTATATGTCTACACCTACCACCTCCCCCTTACGGGTACTCCTCCTTCCGGAAGGAGGAGAGTTCAAGATACTTTTGCATTCATTTTTCCTGTCTGCCTTTATTGGCATCCATCATTTCCTTTACCTCCCGAAATATCTGTTCGGGATTCTCGAACACTACGCGGTTTTCAAAGCGCAATACCGTGATGCCTGCCGTTTCCGACAGGTAGCTTGTACGCTGTCCGTCATACTCTTCCCGACAGGCGTGCGACGCTCCATCCAGCTCTATCGCCAGCCTCAAGGCCGGACAATAGAAATCCAGAATATAAGGTCCAACACTATGCTGCCGTCTGAATTTCAACCCTTCCAGCTGCCGCCCCTTCAGCAACCGCCAAAGGACGGCTTCTGCCGGAGTCAATGCTTGCCGAAGCTCCCGACGCCGATCCAACCACTCTGTCCGATTCATCCGATCAGCCATACCTCCTCTGTTCAGTCAAACAACGACGGCTGCCCTCCGTTGTACATCGTCCTCCCCAAGTGCCTATATGCCAGCTCCGTCACCTCGCGGCCGCGGGGCGTGCGCTTGATGAAGCCTTCCTTGATGAGGAACGGTTCGTAGACTTCCTCGATGGTGCCGGGGTCCTCGCCCAAGGCGGTGGCGATGGTCGTGAGGCCCACGGGACCGCCCTTGAACTTGTCGATGATGGTCGTCAGGATCTTGTTGTCTATCTGGTCGAGGCCGTAGCGGTCGATGTTCAGCGCCTCGAGGGCGTAGCGGGCTATCTCGGTGTCGATGCTGCCCGAACCCTTCACCTGAGCAAAGTCGCGCACGCGGCGCAGCAGGGCGTTGGCGATACGGGGCGTACCACGGCTGCGGCTGGCAATCTCGACCGCCGCCTTCGACGAGCAGGGCACGTCGAGGATGCGCGCCGAACGCTGGATGATGGTGCTCAGCACGTCGTTGTCGTAGTACTCCAGATGGAGGTTGATGCCGAAGCGCGCACGGAGCGGAGCCGTCAGCAGGCCGCTGCGCGTGGTGGCGCCCACCAGCGTGAAGGGGTTCAGATCTATCTGGATGCTGCGAGCCGAGGGCCCCTTATCGATCATGATGTCGATGCGGTAGTCCTCCATGGCCGAGTAGAGATACTCCTCCACCACGGGGCTGAGGCGGTGGATTTCGTCGATGAAAAGGACGTCATTGGGCTCGAGGCTGGTCAGGATGCCCGCCAGGTCGCCCGGCTTGTCGAGCACGGGGCCGGAGGTAATCTTGAAGCCCACGCCCAGCTCGTTGGCGATGATGTTGCTCAGCGTGGTCTTGCCCAGGCCGGGAGGGCCGTGGAGCAGCGTATGGTCCAACGCCTCGCCGCGCAGACGAGCCGCCTTGACGAAGATGCGGAGGTTGTCCACCACCTTGTCCTGACCGCTGAAGTCCTCGAAGGCCAGCGGGCGGAGCACGTTCTCGAAGTCGCGCTCGCGGCTGTTCATGGGCTGCTGGTTGCGTATGTCAAAATTTTCTTGTTCCATGATGCGTATTTATACGAGACAAAGATAGTGCAAACCGAGGGAAGTACAAAGAACGGCGCATCAGAAAGCACCACAGATTGCGCAGATTAACACAGAGAAACAAATCAGGAAGCATCCGTGTACATCTGCGCAATCTGTGATGTATAGCTTCCGAAGCATGAAGAAGGCTGGAGCGCCTTCCGGAAAGCATTGCTTTCTTTGACCGAAAACAATGCTTCTTTCCCTCGAAAACATTGCTTTTTCCGATGCAGAACATAGCCGCCTTTCCCCTTCCTCATCCGCGCGCCATGAAGCGGCGGCGTTCGTCGTCGGCAAACTTCTCGATGGCGTAGCGCAGCATGGTGCGGGGCATCACCCGGCAATGTTCCTCCAGGAAGCGGACGAGCACAGCCTTGTCCTTCTTGCCCACCTCGCGCAACATCCATCCGCAGGCCTTCCGCATCAGGTCATGGGGCGTGTGGAAAAAGTGTGGAACGAGGGTCAGGATGTCGGTGAAATCGCCGTTTTTGATGAGCGGCATCGTGGCCACGACGGCGATGCGCTGGTTCCACAGCAGCGGGTCGGCGGCCAGGCGGCGGAGCACGTCGCGGGGCTTGTCCTTCAGGTATTCGCCCACGATGTAGGGGGCCGAGAGGTCCACCAGGTCCCAGTTGTTGATGCGGGCCGTCTGCGTCAGGTAGAAGTCGAAGATGGCTTTCCGCCCCGTTTCATCGCTCTTCCTGAAGCGCTCCACCAGCATCAGCAGGGCGCAGAGGCGGCACTCGTGCCAGGGGCTCCGGAGCAGCGCGGCAGCCACTTCGGCGGGTTCGTCCTTATGGCGGCGGGCCACGAGGCGTACGTTGGGCACGACGACGCCCAGGAAGCGGTCGCCTTCGCCATACTCTCCCCGCCCCGTCTTGAAGAACTTGGGCAGGTATTCGCGCTTCACAGGGTCGATATAGGCCTCCAGTTCGGCCTGTATTTCTTCGGGTTTGGTCATGAGACTGAGGGGTTAGCGGTTAGCGATTAACGGTTAGCGGGAGGCAAAAATACGGCAAAATTTGACAAATTGTGGAAAGTTATCCGTATTTTTGCCCCTACGTATGAAAAGAACAGTCATTTCCCTCCTGATGATGGGGGCCGTCTGCCTGAGCGGCGCGTCCCTCGTCCACGCACAGACCGCCGTCGAACGGGGTCTGAAGAGTATCAACCGTGCTTCGGCCGAGGCCATCGTGGGCTTCCTGGCCGATGATGAGTTGCAAGGTCGCGAAGCGGGTATGCACGGCTCGCGGGTGGCCGCACGCTATCTGGCCGCCAATCTGCGGGAGGCAGGCATCCGTCCGCTCTGCGGCGACAGCTACTTCCAGCCCTTCGAAGCCTGTGCCAAGGAGAGGCAGCAGAAAGGGGCGCGCTGGCAGGTGCACCCCGACTCCATCGCCCGCCTGAAGCAGGGCACGTACCGCGTGCTGCGCATGGCCAACGTGCTGGGCGTCATCCCCGGCCAGCGGACGGACGAGTATGTCATCGTGGGTGCCCACTTCGACCACTTAGGCATAGACGAGACACTGGCCGACGATGCCATCTACAACGGAGCGGACGACAACGCCTCGGGCGTATCGGCCGTGCTGCAGATAGCCCGCGCCTTCCAGGCCAGCGGACAGAAACCGCTGCGCAACGTCATCATCGCCTTCTGGGACGGTGAGGAGAAAGGGCTGCTGGGCTCGAAGCATTTCGTCCAAAGCTGCGATTTCATCGGGAAGGTCAAGGGATATCTGAACTTCGACATGATAGGGCGCAACAACAAGCCCGACCGTCCGCGCCACGTGGTCTACTTCTACACCGCCGCCCATCCGGCCTTCGGCCAATGGCTCAAGGACGACATCGCCCGCTACGGCCTCGCGCTGGAGCCCGACTACCGCGCGTGGGACCGCCCTGTGGGTGGCAGCGACAATGCCTCGTTCGCCGTGCGCGACATCCCCATCATCTGGTATCACACGGACGGACATTCCGACTACCACCAGCCCTCGGACCACGCCGACCGCCTGAACTGGGAGAAGGTGGTGGACATCACCAAGGCTTCGTTCCTCAACGTATGGAACCTGGCCAATGAAGCCAACTATTAACACTGCGCCATGGTACTGAACTACATCTGGGTCGCCTTTTTCGTCATTGCCTTCATCGTCGCGCTGGGCAAGCTCGTCTTCACAGGCGATATGGACATCTTCACCGAACTGGTGAACGCCACGTTCGACTCGTCGAAAAGCGCCTTCGAGATATCGCTGGGCCTGACGGGCATCCTCGCCCTCTGGCTGGGCCTCATGAAGATAGGCGAGCAGAGCGGCCTGATAGGCGCCCTGTCGCGCTGGCTCAGCCCTGTGTTCTGCCGCCTCTTCCCCGACATACCCAAAGGTCATCCGGCCATGGGCAGCATCTTCATGAACCTCTCGGCCAACATGCTGGGGCTGGACAATGCGGCCACGCCCATGGGCCTGAAGGCGATGAAGGAGCTGCAGGAACTGAACCCGCACAAGGATACGGCCACCAACCCGATGATCATGTTCCTGGTCATCAACACCTCGGGGCTCATCCTGATACCCGTCAGCATCATGGTCTACCGTGCGCAGATGGGGGCCGCCCAGCCTACGGACATCTTTATCCCTACGCTGCTCACCACCACCGTTTCGACCTTCGTGGGCGTGGCGGTGGTCAGCATCAGCCAGCGCATCAACCTGCTTTGCAAGCCTATCCTGATGCTGGTGGGAGGCATCGCGCTGTTCTTCGCAGCACTGATTTACCTCTCCGTCCGCCTGGGACGCGACCAGATGGGCACCTACTCCACGCTGACGGCCAACATCATCCTGTTCTCCATCATGCTGTTCTTCATCCTGTGGGGCGTGTGGAAGCGGACGAACGTCTATGACGCCTTCATCGAGGGGGCCAAGGAAGGCTTTACTACGGCCGTGCGCATCATTCCCTACCTGGTGGCTTTCCTGGTGGGCATCGCCGTCTTCCGTGCGTCGGGAGCGATGGACTTGCTGGTACAGGGTATCGGCACTGTGGTGGGATGGTTCGGCGTGGACACGAGCTTTGTGGGCGCGCTGCCCACGGCCCTGATGAAGTCGCTCAGCGGCAGCGGAGCCAACGGACTGATGATTGACGCGATGAACCAGTATGGCGCCGACTCGTTCGTGGGCCGCATGAGCTGCGTGGTGCGCGGTGCTTCGGACACCACGTTCTACATCCTGGCCGTCTACTTCGGCAGCGTGGGTGTCACCCGTACGCGCAATGCCGTGACCTGCGGACTGCTGGCCGACCTCTCGGGCATCGTGGCAGGTATCTTCATCAGCTACCTGTTCTTTCATTGACATGGATTATTCAAAAGCATATGATTACTTACCAGACTGAGGGCGTAGACATGCCCGACATACAGAAACGCGAGACCACGGCCTGGATCAAGGCCGTAGCTGCTTCCTACGGAAAGAAAATCGGTGAAATCGCCTATATCTTCTGCTCGGACGAGAAGATACTGGAGGTGAACCGCCAGTACCTGCAACACGATTACTATACGGATATCATCACCTTCGACTACTGCGAGGGCAACCGCCTGAGCGGCGACCTCTTCATTAGCCTCGACACCGTCCGCACCAACGCCGACCAGTTTGCCGGTGGCGACTACCGCCGCGAGCTGCACCGTGTCATCATCCACGGCATCCTCCACCTCTGCGGCATCAACGACAAGGGGCCCGGCGAACGGGAAGTGATGGAGGAGGCGGAGAACAGGGCGCTGGAATTAGCGGTTAGCGGTGAGTGGTGAGCGGTGAGTATGCCATGCGGATTTTAGCGGTGAGCGGTTAACGGTAAGTATGCCATGCGAGTGGATGCTAACCGCTAACCACTAACCGCTAACCGCTAAATACGCCGCTACCTGAACCCCGGCACCGGCGGCCGTATCGTGGGCCCGCCGTCCGAACGGCCGCCACGATGGTCGATGATGACGTTGCGGATGAGCTCGTAAATCAGTGGCCCCACATCGAACTGCAGCTTGAACTTGTCGTTGAAGCGGTAGCCGGGCATCACCACGGGCATCGTCTCCCAGCGGCCCGTCAGGTCGTTGTAGAAGCGCTGCACGCCCAGCTCCAGGCTGAAACGGTCGGTGATGTCGAAGCCCATCGTGCCGCCATAGGAATAGGATTTCATGTTGAGGAAGTCGCCCTTGTAGGCCGAGCCGAAGGCCGTGAACCACAGATGGTCCTGCGCCTGGTAGACCAAAGCTCCCGACAGCCCCACCGAAAGACGGCGGTCGAAGTAGGCCATATTCATCCGCACCGCATCCACCGTAGCCTGCAGGCTGAGACGGTCGTTCAGCTGCTGCTCGAAGCTGAAGGCGGCCTCGTTGCGCAGCCCGATGCCCGGCAGGCTCGTCTGGCTGCCCGTGCCGTAGATTTGCCCCGTGCGCCAGCGCCACAGGCTGCCCTCCGTATGGAAATCGCCCTTGAAGCGGAGCGACGGATTCTCCTGATAAGGCAGACGCAGGTCAGGATCCCTCCGGACGGGACGGAACACAGGCACCTCGCGCCCTGCCTCGAGTGAAGGTTCCAGTCGGTAATCCTCCGCGCCGACGCCCGAAATGCCCGATTTCACCGATACCTGCGACGCACCGGCACCCACCCCCGTGCGGAGGCTGTCGCGCCGCACGCGCGTGCTGTCTTCCTGTCCTGCGGCAGTCTGCACGGCCAGCAGCAGCACGACCGACAGCATCAGACCGGCAACCGATGTTCTCTTTCCTTTCATAGTTCCTCCTTTTTCAGGTCATAACTCACCCTAAAGATACCCCGAAACCGCCACATTCCCTACGGAAACCGCCATCATTTCAGCATCTTTAACAGAGCTGAGCAAGGTACGAAGCAGACAATCGTTACTTTTGCCGAATATCAATCCAAAAACAAACATCATGAAAACCATCCATCGGCTGCTACTGGCAGCATTCGTGTGCGGCGGCCTGGCTGCCTGCACTCCGCAAGAAAACAAGGACGGCTGGAAGCTGGCCTGGGAAGACTCGTTCGACCAAGCCACGTTCGACACCGCCGTATGGTCCAAAATTCCCCGCGGCAAACCGGACTGGAGCCGCCACATGTCACCCCACCCCGACTGCTATGCCGTGGAAGACGGCCAGCTGGTGCTGCGGGGTATCATGAACCCCGACCCGGCCCAGGACACGGCCCGATACATCACCGGCGGACTCTACACCAAAGGCAAGAAGGCATTCCACGGCGGACGCCTCGAGATAAAGGCCAAACTGCAGGGAGCACAGGGGGCATGGCCCGCCATCTGGCTGAAACCCTTCGAAGAGGAGAAATACCCCTGGCCGTCGGGCGGAGAGATTGACATCATGGAGCGGCTGAGCTTCGACAGCATCGCCTACCAGACCGTGCACTCCAACTACACCCACCACCTGAACATCAAGAAGAACCCGCCGCAGGGCAGTACCGGCCCCATCCGTCCGGACGACTACAACGTCTATGCGGTGGAGATGTACCCCGACAGCCTGGTATTCTTCATCAACGACCGCCGCACCTTTGCCTATCCGCGCATCGAGACCGACAAGGAGGGCCAGTTCCCCTTCGACAAGCCCTACTATCTGCTGATCGACATGCAGCTGGGCGGAAGCTGGGTAGGAAAGGTAGACACGCTGGACCTACCTGTAGAGATGCGTGTGGACTGGGTGAGATACTACACGAAGCAGAACTGACGACACGCGACAGAGGCTGTATCGCACAACCACCACCGCCACACGGACGGAAGCATGGATACAGCCTCTGCATCACGATGACAAGAGGATTCCTCCCCTTCCCCTTACCTTAGAACAGATTTGCCGCCTGGACGCCCAGTGCGCCTGCAATGGCCGAAGCCACGGCGATGATAACTTTCAGGATCGTGTCCCAAACTGATTTCTTGATTGCCATAGTTCTTTAATTGAAAATTGAGAATTGATAATTGAGAATTAGTGAGCGGTTAGCGGTTAGTGGTAAGCGGTTAGTATTCCCTCCGGATGGCTGCTGACCGCTTACCGCTAACCGTTAACCGCTAAATCCCTCCGGACGGCTGCTAACCACTTACCGCTAACCGTTAACCGCTAAATACGCCGCTCACCGCTGTCTTACAGCGGACTCTCGTCCTGCCCGTCGTCGCCTCCTCCACCGTCACTGCCGCCGGTGTCTTCACCGCCCTGCACGTTCAGCTTCTTGAGCTGCGACTCCAGGTCGACGAAATCGATGCGGTCCTCCACACGGGTGGTGGCGGGGTCCAGATTGGGGCGGATGGCGCTCGAGGCGCGGAAGTTGATGCGCACGGCCTTGATGAGGTCCGCATTGCAATCCTCCTTCTTGTCCACGCCGCCGGTAGTGGCCGAGAGGCTGAAGACGCCGAAGCCGTCGATGTTCACCGAATGCCCGTTGTAGAGCTCGGCCCGCATGGCGGTGACGAAGTTGGTCAGCACGCTGCGGATGTCGCCCAGCGTCAGCGAGCTGCTTTCCTTCATCTGCTGGGCCAGCGTGTCCAGCGTGGCCGACTTGCCCCAGACGATAAGCTGGGGGTGATACTTCCCCGTGCCGTCCTTCAGCGCGGGGTTCTTGCGGAATACGCGTTTGTAGGTTACTGACATAATCGTTTGTTTTTTTGAAAGTTTTGGCGTATGTTTGTACAGCGGGCATATACGCCTTCGCCCTGTCTTCCGGTCGACACTACAAAGGTGAGAAAAAACGCGGCGGCAGGATGCCGACTTGTGCGTACCTGTGTGAAGCTGTGTCGACTTGTGCAGACCCAGGCAGACTTTATGCCATGACGTGACGTGGAAAAGAGAAAAATACCAAGACTAAAGAATCGATGGACCTCATTACCTATTGTCAGTCCACATACCAGCTGACATTTATCTACAAGAAACTCCTCACAACCTATCGACAGGAGATTGAGAAACTTGAGGAATACGCCGGACAGGCGCTTTCCCTGGAGCAGATGATCCTTCTCCGCGAAAAGGCCGCCGTGTGGCTGGAGGTATTCCGCCTGCAGAAAGAAAAAGAGGAAGCGGCACTCGGCCTGCCGCCGCCCGAACCTGTTTACGAAATCAGCCACGGTATCCTGCCACCATCCGAAGTGGATGAACGGGAAGAAACGTACCAAAGCAGGCATCCGCGTACCACACAACACGAAATGAAGCTGGCAAGGGAAATTGAAGAAAGGCTGAACTTCCTGCAGCAAACCGACAAGGTATGGAGTGAACGCCTCTGCACTCTGTTGCGAAAGATCGAGAAAGACATTGAACGGGGGTTGAAGGAAAACGGCCGAATTGTGAAACTGGAACAGAAAGAGATAGCCAAAGCACGCGAAAAAGCCCGCAAGGAGGCCGAAGCCGAACTCCTCCGCGCCAAGCGCAACGCCGCCTGGTGAACGGCAGAAAGCGGCATAGTTTTCCCTCGGAACTATGCCGCTTTTCACTGAAAACATACCCGCTTCCAACCCCGGACAAGCACGGATTCTCCAGTCCCGGAAGCGGAGAGACAAGCATGCCAACCAAGCGGAAAGTGTGACAGCAAGGCAGGCAAAGTGTGACTGCAAAAATTTGGAAGATGCCTCAGAGACAGGTGTAGCGCGTCCTGAAGGATGCAAAGTGTGACTGCGCGAAAGAGAAATGTGACTGGAAGCGGCAGATTGCACAGCGAATTTTTGAGGCATGACGAGCCGCCGCCGGACAAAAGCAAGTGAGCGGCGGCCCCCATCCGGATGGCCCCGCTCACCGCTCACCACTAACCACTAACCGCTAACCGCTAACCACTAACCGCTATCTACGGCTCTCCCAGATACTCCACCAGCAGCCGCACCTGGCGGAGGGAGAAGCACACGTCGTTCTTCCCCTCACGGCCGGAGTAGAGACGGTCGTGCAGCTCGCGGTTGTGGCGGATCCAGCGGTTCAGGCGGTTCATGGCCGAGCGGTCGGCCAGGCCGGGACTGTAGAGGCGGGCCAGGTCCACCTTCAGGTAGGGACGGATGACGAAGGGAGCTTCGTCGGCAGGTATCAAAGGCATGTCAGGCTTCTTCATGAGTTTCAGAATTTACGGGGTTGTCATTTCTTTTCATCGTTTCTCCCGCCGTTTTCGGCGATTTCGGGGTTCGTTTTCGGGGTTCGGGGTCACTTAAACCCAAGGGCTGGTGCGACGGCCGCTTCTTGCGATATCCATCTTTCTGCTTTACAATCAGTTGCGCTTTCTGTGCCCGCTGCAGCATCCGCTTGGCCGTGCTGATCGAGATTTCGCATGTCATGGCCGTCTCCACAAATTCGGTGTACGAAAATTTCCGCGGAAGGACGGCCAGCACCTGCTCCAGCAGATGGCTCTTGCGCAGCACGGGGACGGGTTGGCTGCTGTCCGGCAGCGAGGTGCAGAGCAGCAGGCTGTGCTCCAGCACCGTCCGCGTGACGAGCAGGGCGGTGTGGAAGTCCGTGTCCGTGCAGGTGTATTCGGGCGAACGGCGGAAACCGTCCCACTTGCGGAAGGCTGTGAGCAGGGCCGCCAGACGCATGGCCAGCAGGCCGTGGCGGAAGATGATGGCCAGCAGCGTGTCGCGCCCCTCGGCGTGGGTCTCGGCCAGCAGGCGGCTGAAGAAGGCGGTGTGCCGCTCCCACTGCGCAGGCGTGAAGTTCACCCGCGTGGGGCTTTCCAGCAGGCCCAGGTGCATGCCCAGCAGCTCCTCGCCCAGGGTGTGGAAGTACGAGCCGAGGTCGGGCTGCGCGCTGTCCGGCGCACACGATTCCCAGCAGACCGACGGCGGACGGGTGCACACGGCAAAGCGGCTGTAGAGCCCCGTCTCCAGCGAACGGAAGAAGCGGGCAAACTGCTCGGGCGTGCCGGACATGGCCAGCGCCAGCCGCGGACGGCGGGCCACCAGCGGCAGCCCGTCCACCTTGTAGGACGAGGCCACCTCCTCGTGGTGGGCCGCCTTCAGCAGGATGTCCTCGAAGCGGCCGTAGTCCGTCCCGATGGCTTCGGTCAGCGTGGCCATCTCGGTGGTGGCCATGGCGCAGCCGGCTTCGCCCGCCGCGGCCAGGCACTCGATCAGGCGGCTCTTGCTGATGGTGGCGGGCAGCTTGAAGTAGGGCATCTTCTCCTCCTCGGGCTTCAGCGCGAAGTCGGGCTGGCGGCGCTGCTTGCGGGCTTCGGCCAGTTCCTGCTCCCACAGCGTCTGCGCCTCCTCGTTCTTCCGCTTCCGCTCGCTGCGCAGGCGGCCGTACCAGTCTTCGGTAGCGTCGAGCAGCGAGGCGGTGAAGGCCACGGCTCCCTTGCCCGTTCCGGCCGGGGCCACGACGGCCAGGTAGAAGTGGGGCGAATACTCCACCCGCTTGTAGAGGAAGCGCACGCGGGGCAGCAGCGCGCTGCAGCTGTTGAGCGCGCCCAGCAGCAGGAAGTCGCGCTCGTAGGCATTGGCCGCGGGGCGCACGCAACGCTCCAGCAGGGGCGGCAGGGCGTCGTACACTTCCCGGGGGATGAGGGGCAGGGCGGCCATGAGGGCTTCATTTTTTTCCGACACTTCGTCCGCGTCGTCGGCCGGTTTCGCCGGAAAACCGGGTTTAAGGGAACCCTGAGACCTGCCTTGGCCCTTTCCGGGTGCCTTTTCCGACGGGTTTTGTCGGCCAACATACTGATAACCAGCCATTACCCGCTGGCGGATGTCGTCGGCGTTGAAGTCGGGCATGGCGTGGCGGGCGGCGTAGAGCGCGATGAGCTCGTCCAGCTCCTGCGGCGAAAAACCTTTACGGCGGGCCGAGCGGCCCAGGCGCAGGACCGTGTCGTTGCGCTGTCCGGGGCGGAAGGGGTATTCCTGCTCGAAGCGGTGGACGAAAGCCGCCAGGAAGCCTTCGCCCGCCCCGTCGGCCGCTTCTTCAGAGGGCGTTCCGCCCGCAGCGGCGGAAGCGGTACCCGCCGTTTGCGGCACGGCGGGACGGGGTGCGGGGACCGTCTCCGCAGCTTCCGCGGGGTCGTAGGGGAAGGGCGTGGCGGCGGGATTGCAGTACGCGTCGGGGTCCCACGAGTAGTAGCAGGGCTGGGTTACGGGGGCGCACTTCTCATCGTAGGCATGGCCCACACAGCGGCTCACCTCCCGCCCCACGGCGGCATAGAGCGGGGCGTAGCCTCCGGCCAGGTCTTCCTCGCGGACGTGTACCAGAATCTTCACCCCTTCGCCCGAGATGCTGCGGAAGGCGGCGGCCACATAGGGCAGCGCGGCAGCCCGTGCGATGACGTCGTCCGTATGGTTGCCGATGTGGTCATAGTCCATGCACAACAGGCCGCTGTACGCCTGCAGATGGGTGATGGCGTGTCCGCCGAAGCAGGTGCCCGAAACCGTGGCACAGGGCATGGACGACTTGATGCGCTGCGCCTCGGCCTCCCGTCCGGGCTGCAGGCGCAGGATGCGGTACTGTTCCACCTGCCGGCGATAGGTGTCGCTGCAGATGTCGGCCATGAACTGCTCCAGGTCAGTATCCATGGCACATTTGCTCCGCACGCTGCTGAAGCGCGAGAAGCGGTAGATTTTTTTGGATGTTGTTTCCATCGTCTGATGATTTTTGAATGTCAGGCAGGGGCACCATTGCCCTTGCACGGAGGCAAATCACGGAAGAAATCAACAGACGGATTTGGGCGGATACCGCAGTTCTATGCAGCATCCGTCTGACGCACAACGGTTTGCGCAGGAAAAACTGCGGCGTTCCTCCGACGGAAAGTTTTAAGAGACTTTAAGAAAGGGAGAAGGAGTTACACCACCGCCCAGTCGCTGACGGTGCCGGTCTCCGACGAGAAGCCCACGCCCACGCGGTAGAGCTGCCGGGCATCGGCGGCATACTCGCGGGCATAGCCGCGGTCCTCAATCTGCTGCAGGGCATCGGCGGCCGTGCCGTCCAGCTTGAATTCGAAGATGTAGACGTACTGCGGCGTCTCCACCACGCAGTCCACGCGTCCCTGGCTCTGCGCCTTCTCCACGTAGACGGTGTAGACGCTCACCAGGCGCATGATGAGGTAGAACGTGTACTGGAAGTAGCGTTCGCGCTCGGCCTCGCCCTCCTTGCGCCGCATGGTGTAGGGGATGCTGGCCAGGAACGAGGTGAACAGGGTGCGGAGGCGGTCGGTGTCGCCCTCCTGGAGGGTCATGACCACGCTGCGTATCCACGTGCCCATTTCCTCCTGAGGTTTCAGATAGGACGTGGCCAGCATCGTCAGGAAGCCGTTCTTCACCTCATTGTTGGGGAAGTCCAGCAGGAAGGTGTTGAACTGAAAATTATAGTTCTTGATGGTCAGGTACCCGCTCTGGAAGATCATGGGCAGCGGACGCTCCACGTCGGCCTTGTAGTCCACGAATTCCTCGGGGCGGTAGTACTTGCCCGTCAGCTCGTTGATGTTCTCGTTGAAGTGGGCGAGCAGGCGGATGAGGTACGTGGGTGTGCCCGAACGGAACCAGTAGTCGTATATCCGCCGGCTGTCCAGCGCGTTGAGCAGGCTGAAGGGATTGTACACGTCCGTCAGCCGGTCGCTGAAGTGGTAGCCGTCGTACTGCAGCTTCAGCCGCTGCTTCATCTCCTCGGGCGTGCAGCGGTAGTCCGCGGCCATGTCGGCAATGGGTTGCGGGAAGTAGCGGTCTATCTCGTCCTGCGTGATGCCGCACAGCGCCTCGTAGCGCCCGTCCATGCTGATGTCCTTCGGCTGGTTGAATCCGCTGAACACGCTCACCTGCGAGAACTTCGTCACGCCCGTCAGCAGCACGAACTGCAGGTGCTCGTCCGCCGCCTTGAACACGGAGTAGAAGGCCTTGAGCACGTTACGGTGCCGGTCTTCGAGCGAGCCGTCCACGTCGAGCACGTCCAGTATCGGCTTGTCGTATTCGTCGATGAGCACCACGGCCCGGCGTCCCGTCTGCTCGTGGGCGGCACGTAGCACATGGCGGAAACGGAGCCCCCATCCCAACTCTTTGTCAGGTACCAGGCCGTACATCCTTTCCCACCCTTCCACATAGTCGCGCAGCATTGCTTCCAGCTGCCCGGCATTGCTGAACACAGCCCCATTGAAATCCACATGAAACACGGGATAGACGGCCCATTCCGTCTCCAGCCGTTCCATGGCCAGCCCGCGGAACAGCTCCCTGCGGCCCAGGTAATAGTTCTTCAGCGTGGACACGAGCAGGCTCTTGCCGAAGCGGCGGGGGCGGCTCAGGAAATAGATCTTGCCCTCGTGCGTCAGGTTGTAAATCTGTGCTGTCTTGTCTATATAGACATATCCGTCTTCGATAATCTGGTCGAAGCTCTGGATTCCGATGGGGTACTTCATAAGCAGACGATTTGTTGTAGGGCAAAGATAGTACAAACCGAGGGAAGTACAAAAACGAAAACAAAGTTTTCGGCGTTTTACGTCCGAGGTACAGCCCGTCTTGTCCAAAGAAAGTTAAAAACTTACCTTTCCGTTTGCTATTCTCCCGAGTATTTGTACTTTTGTCATATACAAATAGTACAATATATGATTAAGTTTGTGATAGACTACGCGAGCGGCACTCCCATCTACCGCCAGATTATCGACCAGATACGTTTCGGAATCGCCTCGGGCCAGCTGAAGCTGGGCGAACAGCTGCCCACCGTACGTGCCCTGGCCGTGGAACTGAAAGTGAATCTCAACACCGTGTCCAAGGCCTACAAGGAGTTGGAGATAAAAAACATACTGACCACCCAACAGGGGTCGGGAACTTTCATCTGCCAGACAGGCGACATCCTCCAGGCCGACGAACGTGCCAACAAGCTGAAGGAAATCTGCACCCAGTTTTCGGCCGTGGCGCTGGGATACGGATTCACGATAGAGGAGATGACCGAAGAACTGAAAAAGATAGAAACCCTTAAACAACCATAGTCATGAATACATTCGCCAAAAACCGCGGATGGGTCAACCCCATCTCCATCTCCGTGCTGCTGATACCGGCAGCACTGCTCATCCTGCTCTGCCAGTTCCACATCATCAGCCCGGCCGTCCTGCTGGGCGGCCTGCTGTTCTTCATCCTCCTGTCCGCCTCCATCCGCGTGGCCGACCAGTGGGAACGGGCCGTCGTGCTGCGCATGGGCAAGTTTCAGGGACTGAAGGGCCCCGGTCCGTTCCTCATCATCCCCATCATCGACCAGGTGGCCACGTACATCGACCAGCGCGTCAGGGTGAGCGCCTTCAAGGCCGAACAGACACTGACCAAAGACACGGTACCCGTCAACGTGGATGCCGTCGTCTACTGGACCGTGTGGGATGTGGAAAAGGCGGCGCTCGAAGTACAGGAATACCAGACGGCCATCGAGCACATTGCCCAGACAGGCCTGCGCGACACCATCGGCAAGCACGAGCTGGCCACCCTCCTGCAAGAACGCGACAAGATAGCCGAAGACCTGCAACAGGTGCTCGACAAGAATACTTCCCCATGGGGCATCACCTGCCAGACGGTAGGCATCAAGGACATCGCCATCCCCACTGCACTGGCCGAAGCCATGAGCAAGGAAGCGCAGGCCGAACGAGAACGGCGGGCACGCGTCATCCTCGGTACGGCCGAAACGGAGATTGCCGAGAAATTCGCCCAAGCCAGCCGGGAATATACGGACAATCCGGTAGCCCTCCACCTGCGTGGCATGAACATGCTGTTCGAAGGCTTGAAGGAAAAAGGTTCGATGGTCATTGTCCCCAGCTCGGCCCTGGACACCATGAACCTGGGAGCCATGGGCGGACTCGTCTCTCTGGCCAAGACTCAGGAGGAAAACAAAACTCAGTCATAACCCTTACATGAACAGTTTATGAAACCCGATTCTCTACTTCAGACGGCAGCCTCCTGCCTGCTGGCCACCACCCTGCTCTCCTGCCAGGCCGACAAATCCAAAAGCAACGGCATCGAACGCATAGCGATAGAAAGCGCTTTCGAACATCCTGCGGAACTGAAGGCATCGGACTGTTTCAGCCGCGTGCGCTACATTCCCCTCGAAACATCGGACAGCTGCCTGATAGGAGATGATCCGCAACTGAAAGTGACCCGCGACTACATCATCGTGATGACCGCCCAGGAGCAATGCCTTCTGTTCGACAAACAAAGCGGGAAATTCCTCCGTTCCATCGGCCATACGGGCGACGCTCCCGGAGCATGCAGGGAGCTGTACGGCTGGCTCAACGAGGCCTCCGGCCGGCTCCACTTCCCCGCCATCCATTATCAGATGAGCGCCGTCTACGACCTCGACAACCGGTTCATCGGCCTGCAAAAGGAAATACCTGCGCCGCCAGCCGGTTCCATCAGTCCACTGGAATACGATTATCTGGACGAACAGACCACCCTTGTGCACGCCTATGCAAGCGAAACGACTCCCGACCGCATCGTCCTGATACGGGACACCACCGTCGTGGCTTCCTTCCCCACCCACGGCGAACCGGCAGGCGAACACGTGCCCCAGCTCGGAATATCCACCGGCGCGTTTTCCATCGAAACGGAAGAGACGGGCGGACATACGGCCTATATCATCGTGGAAGACGGGAAATGCAGCAGCGTAAGCCTGAAAGAGCATGTTCCTTTCTGGCATCTGGACGGGCAGGCTTTTGTCAAGGTACACTTCAACGATACCATCTATAGCGTGACCGCCCAAGGGCTCCAGCCCGTACGCCTGCTGGACTTCGGAAGTTACCGCTGGAATATGGACGACCGCTACCGCCTGCACAAGGACAACGGCCTTTTCCCCCTCTGCTTCATGGAGAACAAACGCATCCTCCTGTTCCGCTTCTGCCAGCATCTGTACCATCCGAAAACGCGGAAAGCCTACAACGCCATCTACGACAAAGAAACGGGCATCACCCGCATTGCCCGCTACAACGAGGGCATTACGGATGACTTGACCCACTTCCTGCCCCTCCAGCCCACCGCCTCCAATGCGGACGGAGAGTTTGCCCAGCTTCTCCAGCCTTACGAAATTCACAGCTGGTTTGAGGAGCATCCGCAAGCCGACCGTCTTCCGGCTGAGGTAAAACGCCTCCAGCAGCTCGGCAAAGAAGACAATCCGGTAGTCGTCCTCATGCAATAGACGAGGAACTTACGTACGTAGAAACAAGAAATTTCGTACCTTTGTGGCGTAAAAAGTTAGCAAAGAAATGGAATTCAACTACGACGTAATCGTGATAGGCGCCGGGCATGCGGGATGCGAAGCCGCTGCCGCTGCCGCCAATCTGGGCTCGAAGACGTGTCTCATTACGATGGACATGAACAAAATCGGGCAGATGAGCTGCAACCCTGCCGTGGGCGGCATCGCCAAAGGACAGATTGTCCGCGAAATAGACGCCCTGGGCGGGCACATGGGTCTGGTGACGGACCGTACTGCCATCCAGTTCCGCCTGCTCAACCGCTCGAAAGGCCCTGCCATGTGGAGCCCCCGTGCCCAGTGCGACCGGGCCAAATTCATCTGGGCCTGGCGCGAAGTGCTGGAAAACACGCCCAATCTGCACATCTGGCAAGACACCGTACGCCGCCTGCTCGTGGAGGACGGTGAAGTGCGGGGTGTGGAAACGGTATGGGGTGTGACGTTCCACGCCCGTTGCGTCATCGTCACCGCCGGTACCTTCCTGAACGGACTGATGCACGTGGGCCGCACCATGCTGCCCGGCGGACGCATGGCTGAGCCTGCTTCGTACGAACTGACCGAATCCATCGCCGCTCACGGCATCACTTATGGCCGCATGAAGACCGGTACACCCGTACGTATCGACGGCCGCAGCGTCCACTACGAGGATATGGAAGTACAGGACGGCGAGGCGGATTTCCACAAGTTCTCCTTCCTCGATACCCCTACCCGACAACTCAAGCAGCTGCCCTGCTGGACGTGCTACACCAACGAAGAAGCGCACGAGGTACTGCGCCGCGGCCTGCCCGATTCGCCCCTTTTCAACGGACAGATCCAAAGCATCGGGCCTCGTTACTGCCCCAGCATCGAGACGAAAATCGTCACCTTTCCCGACAAACCGCAACACCAGCTCTTTCTGGAGCCTGAAGGCGAGAGCACACAGGAACTCTACCTGAACGGATTCTCCTCGTCCCTGCCGATGGACATCCAGCTGGAGGCGCTGAAGAAGATTCCGGCCTTCCGCGACTTGGTGGTCTATCGCCCCGGTTATGCCATCGAATACGACTACTTCGACCCCACACAGCTGAAGCATACGCTGGAAACGAAGAAAATCAAAAACCTCTTCCTGGCTGGACAAGTGAACGGCACCACAGGCTACGAGGAAGCGGCCGGACAAGGCATCATCGCGGGCATCAACGCCCACATCAACTGCCACGGCGGCGAACCCTTCACCCTGGCACGCGACGAGGCATATATCGGCGTACTCATCGACGACTTGGTGACAAAAGGTGTGGACGAACCTTACCGCATGTTTACCTCGCGCGCCGAATACCGCATCCTGCTCCGCATGGATGACGCCGACATGCGCCTCACTGAACGTGCCTACCGCCTGGGCCTGGCCACCCGCCACCGCTATGACTTGCTGACCAGCAAACGCGAAGCTGTGAACCGCATTCTGGAGTTCGCCCACAGCTACTCCATCAAGCCGGCACTCATCAATCCTGCGCTCGAAGCATTGGGCACTACCCCGCTCCGCCAAGGCTGCAAACTGATAGATCTCATCAACCGCCCGCAGGTAACCATCGCCAACATTGCCGAACACGTCAGCGCCTTCCAGCGCGAACTGGACAAGGTAACCGAGCGTCGCGACGAGATTCTGGAGGCAGCCGAAATCCTCATCAAGTACGAAGGCTACATCGGACGCGAACGCATGATTGCCGACAAGCTGGCCAGACTGGAAAGCATCAAGATCAAGGGCAAGTTCGATTACAACTCCCTGCAGTCCCTCTCTACCGAGGCACGGCAGAAGTTGGTGAAGATCGACCCGGAGACCATTGCCCAGGCCAGCCGCATCCCCGGTGTCTCCCCCAGCGACATCAATGTGTTGCTGGTGCTTTGCGGCCGCTGACGGGCTCTTCGTTCCACGTGAAACAAAAAGTTCAATAAACCTAATAAAACGACTGATTATGAGCAAAGAAACTCTCAAGAAAAGTATCCGTGAAATACCCGATTTCCCCATTCCGGGTATCTTGTTCTACGACGTGACGACCCTGTTCAAAGACCCAGCTGCCCTGAAGGAGCTTTCGGACACAATGTACGAGATGTACAAGGACAAAGGCATCACGAAGGTCGTGGGCATCGAGTCGCGCGGATTCATTATGGGCCCCATCCTCGCCACTCGCCTGGGGGCCGGCTTCGTACCTATCCGCAAGCCCGGCAAACTGCCCGCCGAGACTATCGAAGAAAGCTATGAGAAGGAATACGGCAAGGACACGGTGCAGATGCACAAGGACGCTATCGATGAAAACGACGTTATCCTGCTGCACGACGACCTGCTGGCTACCGGCGGTACCATGGCCGCAGCCTGCAAACTGGTGAAGCAGATGAACCCCAAGAAAATCTACGTGAACTTCATCATCGAGCTGCAAGACCTGCACGGCAGAGATGTCTTCGACAAGGACATCGACGTAGAAAGCGTACTTTCTCTTTGATTTCATCGGCACGGACGAAGTACATCGATAGGGCCAACATGTCCGGATGCTCCATCCGTGCCGTTTTCTTCTCCACTCCAACCGTTATCCTCATGGACAAAAATACCGAACTGAAGCTCAACGACTACCTGAAAGGCATCGTGCTGAACCTGCCCGAAAGCCCCGGCATCTACCAATATCTGAACGATGAAGGGACCATTATCTACGTTGGAAAGGCCAAAAATCTGAAAAGAAGGGTGTCTTCCTACTTCAACCGCGAACACGGTCCCGGCAAGACACGTGTGCTGGTGAGCAAGATTGCCGACATCCGCTACATCGTAGTCAATACGGAGGAGGACGCGCTGCTGCTGGAGAACAACCTCATCAAGAAATACAAGCCGCGCTACAACGTTCTGCTGAAGGACGACAAGACCTACCCCAGCATCTGTATCCAGAACGAATACTTTCCGCGCATCTTCAAGACACGGCGCATCATCCGCAACGGTTCGTCCTACTACGGCCCCTACAGCCACCTGCCGTCCATGTATGCCGTACTCGACCTCATCAAGCATCTGTATCCCATCCGCACCTGCAACCTCAACCTCACCCCGGAAAACATACGCGCAGGCAAGTTCAACGTCTGTCTGGAGTATCACATCCGGAACTGCGCAGGCCCCTGCATTGGGAAGCAAAGCCAGGAAGAGTACCTGAAAAACATCGGTGAAATCAAGGAAATCCTGAAGGGAAACACACGCGACGTAGAACAGCTGCTCTACCAGCGGATGCAGGATCTGGCCGCCGAAATGAAATTCGAGGAAGCACAGAAAGTGAAAGAGAAATACCTGTTGATAGAGAACTACCGCTCACGCTCGGAAGTGGTGAGCAACGTACTCCACAACATCGACGTCTTCTCCATCGAAGAAGATGCCGATGAAAAGGCGGCTTTCATCAACTACCTGCACATCACGAACGGTGCCGTCAACCAGGCCTTCACCTTCGAGTACAAGAAACGTCTTGAGGAAACCAAGGAAGAACTGCTCCAGCTGGGCATCATCGAGATGCGCGAACGCTACAAGAGCCAGTCGCGCGAAATCATCGTGCCCTTCGAACTGAACATGGAACTGAAGGACGTGACCTTCACCATCCCTCAGCGGGGCGACAAGAAGAAACTGCTCGACCTGTCCATCCAGAATGTGAAGCAATACAAGGTGGACCGCCTGAAGCAGCAGGAGAAACTGAACCCCGAACAACGCGTCACGCGCCTGCTGAAGGAAATCCAGCAACAGCTGCACCTGGACCGCCTGCCCCTGCGCATCGAGTGCTTTGACAACTCGAACATCCAGGGTTCCGACCCAGTGGCCGGCTGCGTGGTCTTCGTCAAGGGGAAGCCGTCGAAAAAGGACTACCGCAAGTACAACATCAAGACCGTGGAAGGTCCCGACGACTATGCCTCGATGAAAGAGGTCGTATGGAGGCGATACAAGCGCGCTGTAGAGGAGAACACACCTCTGCCCGACCTCCTCATCACCGACGGTGGAAAGGGCCAAATGAGCGCCGTAAAAGAGGTTGTGGACGAACTGGGGCTGGACATCCCCATCGCCGGACTGGCCAAGGACAACCGCCACCGCACCAGCGAGCTGCTCTTCGGCTTTCCACCCCAAACCATCGGGATGAAGCAAGGCACGCCCCTATTCAACCTGCTGACCCGCATACAGGACGAAGTACACCGCTATGCCATCACCTTCCACCGCGACAAGCGCAGCAAGCGGCAGACGACTTCGGAACTGGACGAGATAAAAGGCATCGGTGAAAAGACCAAAAACGCCCTGCTCAAGGAGTTCAAGAGCGTGAAACGCCTCCGCGAAGCCACGCCGCAGGAATGGGCGGCCGTCGTAGGCGAGGCGAAAGCACGCATCCTGCAGGAACACTTCGGCAAGCAAAAGGACGGGGCTCAGCAATAAAAAGAAGCGGGCTTATTTTGCATTGCATTCTCCTTTCACTATCTTTTCATAAAACAGGAGGCGGTTCGGGATAAAAAAATATCTGAAACAAGTTTCAATATTTTGTTCTCCTCTTACCTTTCACTATCTTTGTCAGTCAGTAAAACAAGATACAAAGACATGAGAGTAGTGATACAACGCACCGCACACGCTTCGGTGACCATCAACGGACATTGCAAGGCAGCCATCGGCCAAGGCATGATGATACTCGTAGGCATCGAAGAAGCCGACGGACAGGAAGACATCGACTGGCTCTGCAAGAAAATCGTGAACCTGCGCATCTTCGACGATGAAAACGGCGTAATGAACCGCTCCATCCTCGACGCGGGAGGCGACATCCTCGTCATCAGCCAGTTCACCCTGCACGCCTCGACGAAGAAAGGAAACCGCCCGTCGTACATACGCGCCGCCAAGCCGGAGATTTCAATCCCCCTCTACGAACGGTTCTGCCAGGACCTCTCGGCCGCACTGGGCAAGGAAATAGGCACGGGAGAATTCGGTGCCGACATGAAGGTGGAACTGCTGAACGACGGCCCCGTCACCATCTGCATCGACACCAAAAACAAGGAATAACCCCAAAAACGCAGCGATATGACACTGGAAGAAGCACAGAAACAGGTGGACAGCTGGATCAGGACGTACGGCGTGCGTTACTTCAGCGAACTGACCAATATGGCCGTACTGACCGAGGAAGTGGGCGAACTGGCCCGCGTCATGTCCCGAAAGTACGGCGACCAGTCGTTCAAGCCCGGTGAAAAGGACAATTTGGACGAAGAGATAGCCGACGTCTTCTGGGTGCTGCTCTGCATCGCCAACCAGACGGGCGTCGACCTGACCGAGGCTTTCCGACGCAGCATCGAGAAGAAAACGAAACGAGATCAAGACAGACATATCAACAACCCTAAACTGAAGGAACATGGAAAGTAAAGAGCCTACCCAAAGCAAGTATGACGAAGCGCTGGCCAAATACAACACCAGCCTCGACGATGCGGACGTAGCCGCACAAGTGAAGGCCATCATCGAACAGAAAGTGGCCGAAAACGATACGCCCGAAGTCAAGAAATTCCTTTTCCACTGCATCGACCTCACCACGCTGAACACCACGGACAGCGACGAGAGCGTGATGCGATTCACCCAGAACGTGAACCGTTTCGACGAAGAGTTCCCCGACCTGAAGAACGTGGCCGCCATCTGCGTCTACCCCAACTTCGCCGAAATCGTGAAAGACACGCTCGAGGTGGAAGACGTGAAGATAGCCTGCGTGTCGGGCGGATTCCCCTCCTCGCAGACCTTTACCGAAGTGAAGGTAGCCGAAACCGCCATGGCCGTTATGGACGGAGCCGACGAGATAGACATCGTCATCTCCGTAGGCAAGTTCCTTGTGGGCGACTATGAAAGCATGTGCGACGAAATCCAGGAACTGAAGGCCACCTGCAAGGACAAGCATCTGAAGGTCATCCTCGAGACAGGCGCCCTGCGCACGGCCTCGAACATCAAAAAAGCCTCGATTTTATCGATGTATGCCGGTGCCGACTTCATCAAGACCTCGACCGGAAAACAGCAGCCTGCCGCCACACCCGAAGCCGCCTACGTGATGTGCCAAGCCATCAAGGAGTATTACGAAGAGACGGGCAACAAGGTAGGCTTCAAGCCGGCCGGAGGCATCAACACGGTGAACGACGCCCTCGTCTACTACTCCATCGTGAAGGAAGTGCTGGGCGAAGAGTGGCTGAACAACACCCTGTTCCGCCTGGGCACCAGCCGCCTGGCCAACCTGCTGCTGAGCGACATACTGGGCAAGGAGACGAAGTTCTTCTGAGAAGGTATGCACCAAGCCTGAAAGCGGGAGTCCCGAATAGAAAAGTACTGATGCAATGTCATTCTGAACGTAGTGAAGAATCTCCAAAGCAGTTGTTTGTGTACGGAGATCCTTCACTACGTTCAGGATGACATTGCGTTTTAACTATACCTTTCCATGTTGACACAGCCTCATTCTTTTTTTCGGAAGGACAAAACACAGCACCCCCCACCTCCATTCCCTAAAGGAGCGGGCAGCACAACGCCGGAATCCGGCATAGTTTTATGCCGGAAAAAGCAATGTTTTGCACGAAAAGAAGCATTGTTTCAGGCCGGAAGCGGCCTTGTTTTTCAGAGAATCATTTCTGCCTTTCCACCACATAGTTGAGGTAGGCTTCCAGCGACTGGCGGACGGCCGCGTCGGCTGTAGCGGGGAGCAGTGCAAAGGCCTTCTCGCGATAGTCGCGCATCACCCTCTCGGCATATTCGATGCCGCCGTTTTCCTTCGTGAAGGCCACCAAACGGCCGATTTCATCGGCCGATGCCGTGCCCGACTTCACCCGCAGGGCAATGGCACGGGCCTCTTCATCGCCCGTCGAGTTGAGCACATGGAGCACGGGCAGCGTCAGCTTGCCTTCGTGCATGTCGTTGCCCGTCGGCTTGCCTATCTGCTTGTCCTCGTAGTAGTCGAAGATGTCGTCCTTGATCTGGAAGCAGAGGCCGATGTATTCGCCGAACAGACGTGCCTTCTCCACGCCCTCGGCAGAAGCTCCGGCCGACAGGGCGCCACACTTGGTACAGGCGGCAAACAGCACGGCCGTCTTCTTGCGGATAATCTCAAAATAGACGGATTCGGAGAAATCGGTGTTGCCCACGTTGGAGAGCTGGAGCAGTTCGCCGTCGGCCAGGTCCTGACCCAGTGCGGAAACTACGTCGATGATGTCGTGATTGCGCGTCAGGGCCACCTGCACGAGGGCCGTAGCCAGCAGATAGTCGCCCGAGAGCACGGCCACCTTGTTGTTGAACACGGCGTTCACCGAGAGCTGTCCGCGACGTTCGCCGCTTTCATCCACCACATCGTCGTGCACCAGGCTGGCATTATGGAGCAGCTCCAGCGCCACGGCCGCATGAAGGGCCGCCGGAGAAACCGCACCGCACAGCTTGGCCGAAAGCAGCACCAGCATAGGCCGCATCATCTTCCCGCTCCGCTGGCGGATGTGTCCGATTACACTGTTGAGCAGCGGATTGGAGCTGGAAAGCGAACGGGCAAACAGCTGCCTGAAGTCTTCCAACTCAGCAGAAATGGGGGCTTGTATCACTGATGCTATATCCATGAGGGCATTATTTGGGTGCAAAAATAGTAAAAGGTGAGCGGAGAGGCAAATGAATAACATTGTTTTTCATTTGGCAGGGCCGAGCCGCATCCTACTTTTATTTAAAAATACGAATAAAACGGTACATACGGTATTTTTTTGTACTTTTACCCTGCAAAAAAGATACATGTATGAATTCAACCGATAAACTCTTCCTGCTCGACGCATACGCGCTCATCTACCGCGCCTACTATGCGCTCATCAAGAATCCGCGAATCAACTCCAAGGGGCAGAACACTTCGGCCATCCTGGGCTTCGTCAACACCCTCGAGGAGGTGCTCAAGAAGGAGAATCCCACCCACATCGGCGTGGCCTTCGACCCGGCCGGCCCCACCTTCCGCCACGAGGCCTACGAACAGTACAAGGCCCAGCGCGAGGAGACGCCCGAAGCCATCCGCTTCTCCGTACCTATTATAAAGGACATCATCCGCGCCTACCGCATCCCCATCCTCGAGGTGGCGGGCTACGAGGCCGACGACGTGATAGGCACATTGGCCACCGAAGCCGGAAGGCAGGGCATCACCACCTACATGATGACACCCGACAAGGACTACGGCCAGCTGGTGGGCGAGCACGTCTTCATGTACCGCCCCAAGCACACGGGCGGCTTCGAGGTGATGGGCACGGAGGAAGTCAAGGCGAAGTTCGACATCCAGTCCACCTTGCAGGTCATCGACATGCTGGGCCTGATGGGTGACGCGTCGGACAACATCCCCGGCTGTCCGGGCGTAGGCGAGAAGACGGCACAGAAACTCATCGCCCAGTTCGGCAGCATCGAGAATCTGCTGGCCAACACCGACCAGCTGAAGGGCGCCCTGAAGACGAAGGTCGAGACGAACAGGGAGCAGATTGTCTTCTCCAAGTTCCTGGCCACCATCAAGACCGATGTCCCCATCCAGCTCGACATGCAGGCCCTCGTCCGCGAAGAGCCGGACAAGGAAGCGTTGCGACGAATTTTCGAGGAACTGGAATTCCGCACCCTCATCGACCGCGTGCTTGGCAAAGACGAAGCCTCCCACCCTACCGCTCCGGCCGACCCGTTTGCCGGTACCCTCTTCGCCCAGCCTGCCGCTACGAAAGAGGCCGCTCCGAAGGCCGCTGCCCAAGGCGATTTGTTTGCGTTATTTGCGGACGAGGGGGCGGGCGGCGCCGAAAATTCGATTCTCAGCAGCTTAGAAACGATAGAAACCGACTACCAACTCGTTGATACAGAAGAGAAAAGACGTGAATTCCTTCAAAAGTTGTTGACAACGGAAATTCTCTCAATAGATACGGAGACCACGGGCACCGAGCCGATGGAGGCCGAACTGGTAGGCATGAGCTTCAGCGACGCCGAAAATCGGGCGTGGTACGTGCCCGTTCCGGCCGATCGGGAAGAAGCCTTAAAAATTGTAAACGAGCTCCGACCGCTCTACGAAAACCCGAAATCGGTGAAGGTGGGACAAAACATCAAGTACGACATGATTGTCCTGCAAAACTACGGCGTCCGTGTGCAAGGTCCGCTCTTCGACACGATGCTCGCCCACTACGTGCTCCAGCCCGAGCTGCGGCACAACATGGACTACCTGGCCGAAATCTACCTGCACTACCGCACCATCCACATCGACCAGCTCATCGGCCCGCGGGGCAAGGGACAGAAGAGCATGCGCGACCTCGCCCCCGCCGAAGTCTACCGCTACGCCTGCGAGGACGCCGACGTCACCCTCAAGCTGAAGAACGTCCTCGAAAAGGAACTCAAGGCGCAGGGCGTGGAACACCTCTTCTATGAAATAGAGATGCCGCTCGTGCCCGTCCTCGTGAACATCGAGAGCAACGGCGTGCGTCTCGACACGGAAGCCCTGAAGCAGTCGGCCGCACACTTCAACGCCCGCCTCAGCCAAATCGAGGAAGACATCTACACACTGGCTGGCGGAGCCTTCAACATCGCCTCGCCGAAGCAGGTGGGCGAAGTGCTCTTCGACCACCTCAAGCTGATGGAGAAACCCAAGAAGACCAAGACCGGCCAGTACGTCACCTCCGAAGAGGTGCTCGAAAGCCTCCGCGGCAAGCACGACATCGTAGGCAAGATACTGGAGCACCGCGGCCTGAAGAAGCTGCTGGGCACCTACGTCGAAGCCCTGCCCCAGCTCATCAACCCACGGACGGGACGCATCCATACGTCGTTCAACCAGGCCGTCACCGCCACAGGCCGGCTCAGCTCGAGCAACCCCAACCTGCAGAACATCCCCATCCGCGACGAGGACGGCAAGGAAATCCGCAAGGCCTTCATCCCCGACGACGGCTGCGAATTCTTCTCGGCCGACTACTCGCAGATCGAGCTGCGCATCATGGCCCACCTCAGCGAAGACCCCAACATGATCGAAGCCTTCGTCGAGGGCCACGACATCCATGCCGCCACCGCCGCCAAGATCTACAAGGTGGGCCTCGACGAGGTGACCTCCGACATGCGACGCAAGGCCAAGACGGCCAACTTCGGCATCATCTACGGCATCTCGGTCTTCGGACTGGCCGAGCGCATGAACGTCTCCCGCCAGGAAGCCAAGGAGCTGATAGACGGCTACTTCGCCACCTATCCGCGCGTGAAGGCCTACATGGACCGTAGCATCCAGGTGGCCCGCGAACAGGGCTACGTGGAAACCATCTTCCACCGCAAGCGCTTCCTGCCGGACATCAACTCGCGCAACTCCGTCGTGCGTGGCTATGCCGAACGCAATGCCATCAACGCCCCCATCCAAGGCAGCGCTGCCGACATCATCAAAGTAGCCATGGCCCGCATCTATCAGCGCTTCCAAAGTAACAATCTGAAAGCAAAGATGATTTTGCAGGTCCACGACGAACTGAATTTCAGCGTTCCGACGGCCGAAAAAGAGCTCGTACAGAAAATTGTAATCGAGGAAATGGAGAATGCCTACCGCATGCACGTGCCCCTCAGGGCCGATTGCGGGTGGGGAACCAACTGGCTGGAGGCTCACTAAAGAGGCTGATAACAAAGTTTAACTTACAATCAGAAAGCAGCCAAAAGGAATTAATTAAAATGCACTTTGTATGCAAAATGTCCGGCAGACCATCCGCCGGACATTTTTTTTGATATTTATCGGGCAAAAAGAAAGGGGATAAACCCTGCAAATGCTTACACTTTGAAAAATATTCGTCGAATATCAGACATTATGTCAATATAATGACTACCTTTGCACCGCTTTTCAGAAATGAAGCATAGAAAAAAGAAAGAATAGACATAAATTGATATTAATCATGAAAGCAAAAGTATCCTTAAAGAAATTGTTTGTATCCACCCTGTTTCTGACTCTTGGTGTAAGCGCATTCGCTTTCCAGAACAACGACTTCGTTTACAATTCGAAAGAAGTGAACGGACTGAAAGTGAGCCAAAGCGTCTACAAGAACAACAACAACCTGTTGTCCAACTACCTGGAGTACCACTTCAAGTACGACGACCAGCAGCGCATCGTAGAGCACGAAGCCGTATGCTGGGACGAGAACACGAAGACCTGGAAGAAGGTGATGTGCGTACGCTACGCCTACGACAACAATCAGGTGACAACCAGCTACTACAAGTGGAGCAACAACAAAGGCCGCTATGTAGAAGTGCCCGAGAAGACGGTCACAATGATCATGGCTGCCAAATAAGTCGGTATAAGCCCCTACTTATACTCTCTTAAAAGAAACTATTTTACTCCTAACAATAAACCAAACCTTTTTAGTTAACTGCGAGAAGCCGGAGTGCGTGATGCATCCCGGCTTTTTTATTACTTTTGTGCCGACATACAACTTTCACAACGACACAACCTATGATTCCAGAAGATCTGAAAGCCTATATCGAGCACGAAATCATCCCCCGCTACGCCTCGTTCGACCGCGCACACAACCTGCAACATGCAGAAACGGTCATCAAGGAAAGCCTCGCCCTTGCAGCCCGACACCCCGAAGCCGACCTGCGCATCGTATACACCGCGGCAGCCTATCACGACACCGGCTTGTGCGAAGGCCGCGAAAACCATCACCTCGTTTCGGGCTGCATTGTCGCCGGCGACACGCACCTGCGACAATGGTTCAGTGAAGAGGAAATCCTCCTCATCAAGGAAGCGGTAGAAGACCACCGGGCTTCGGCCCGGCACGAACCACGGAGCATCTACGGCTGCATCGTGGCCGAAGCCGACCGCATCATCGACCCCGACACAACGCTGCGGCGCACCGTGCAGTACGGACTGAAGCAGAATCCCTCGGCCGACATCGACTGGCACTACCGGCGCTTCAAAGCCCATCTGGCCGAGAAATATGCTCCGGGCGGATACCTGCGCCTCTGGCTGGCAGACAGCCCGAATGCCGCCCGCCTGAAAAAGTTGCAGGCCCTGATTGCCGATGAAGACACCCTGCGCACCACCTTCGAAAAAATGTTTGAAGAAGAAAAGGAAGGCTGACCACCCGGCCAACAAGGCCGAAAACAGAGTTTTCGCTTTGCCTTTCCCTTGGTTTGCACTATCTTTGCGGACTGAAAACAACTGACAACAAGAAGATAACTCTAAAATATAAGACAGACTATGGCATTAAAAGCAGGTATCGTGGGCCTTCCCAACGTGGGAAAATCCACACTCTTCAACTGCCTGTCCAGCGCGAAGGCACAGGCAGCCAACTTCCCGTTCTGTACCATCGACGCCCAGATGGGCCAGGTATCCGTGCCCGATGAACGACTGACCAAGTTGGCCGAAATCGTCCATCCGGGCCGCATCGTCCCCGCCGTGTGCGACATTGTCGACATTGCCGGGCTCGTCAAGGGCGCCAGCAAGGGTGAAGGCCTGGGCAACCAGTTCCTGGGCAACATCCGCGAGTGCGACGCCATCATCCACGTGCTGCGCTGTTTCGACAACGGCAACATCGTCCACGTGGACGGCTCCGTCGACCCCGTGCGCGACAAGGAAATCATCGACACCGAGCTCCAGCTGAAAGACCTCGAGACGGTAGAAAACCGCATCAAGCGCGTGGAGAAAGTGGCCAAGGTAGGCGGCGACAAGAATGCCAAAATAGAGTACGAACTGCTGCTCCGCTACAAGGAAGCGCTGGAGCAGGGCAAGAGCGCCCGCACCGTCGTTCCGCAGAACGAGGACGAAGAAACCTGCGCCCGCCAGATGTTCCTGCTCACCACCAAGCCCGTACTCTACGTGTGCAACGTGGACGATACCTCCGCCGCCACCGGCAACGCCTACGTGGAGCAGGTGCGCAAGGCCATCGAGGGCGAGGATGCCCAGCTGATGATTATCTCCGCCCAGACCGAAGCCGACATCGCCGAACTGGAGACTTACGAAGAGAAACAGATGTTCCTCGAAGACCTCGGCCTGAAGGAAAGCGGTTGCAACCGACTCATCAAGGCCATCTACAGCCTGCTCAACCTGGAAACGTTCATCACCGCCGGCGAAATGGAAGTCAAGGCCTGGACCTACCGCAAGGGCTGGAAGGCTCCGCAATGTGCCGGCGTCATCCACACCGACTTCGAGAAGGGCTTCATCCGCGCCGAGGTCATCAAGTACGACGACTACATCAAGTACGGTTCCGAAGCTGCCGTACGTGAGGCCGGCAAGCTCAGCGTCGAAGGCAAGGACTACGTGGTGCAGGACGGCGACATCATGCACTTCCGCTTCAACGTGTAAGAACAAAGACAAGATAAAGGACGAGGCCACGGGACAAGCACCCGGATGGCCTCGTCAAATTATACCCCCTGATACAAAACAACCATAACTCCATGAAAGCCATTCTCCCACTCCTTCTCGCCCTGCTGGTTCTCCCCCTGCAGGCACAGACGGCGGCCGACAGCGTAACCATCTGCGGACGTGTGACCGACTACGAAGGACAGCCCATCGACAGTTGTTCGCTCTTCTGGCAGACACCTTCGTTCGACGACGCAGCCCAGGCCATGACAGATGCCGACGGACGCTACTCGATACGCATTCCCCGCGGCAAGTACCAAAGCATGGGAGCCTTGCGCATGGACACCTATCCGCATACGCCCCAGGGCTCGGCCCTGCCGGCAGCCGACCAGCGGCTGGAATTCTGGGCATGGGACTTCATCGCCGACCGTGACACGACGCTCGCCATCCGCTACCACCGCATGGAAGTCTACGGCCTGCGCGTGTTCCGCATCCCCGGAGCCATGCCCTGCTACCAGATATTCGTCCGCCCCATGAGCCTGACCCGCTTCCAGCAGATGGAAGCCTCCCAGGCGCAGCATGCCCAAGACGTGAGCAACATCGAGCAGGGAGCCGCACGCAACGACGCACGTGCCGTCCGCCTCGCCCCCACCCTCGACCGCCTGAAGGCCACCGTATGGATAGACGGCGAGGAAGTGTCCATCCTGATGAAGCAGGAAATCAAGGAATACTTCTCGGCCGACGAATGGGGGAATGCCTACCTCCTCACCACAGACCGCCCCAAACGCAGCACCAACCTGCCCTACCACGTCTTCAAGGTAGAGCTGGAAGACCTGGACAACGGCGACCGGGGCGAAGGGCTCTACTATATGGAAAAAGAAAAGTATGTAACAGGGCAAGGCCGCTAGCTTCCCGAAGATATAAAGAATACAAACATGGAAAAGGAAGGAGAAATCATCTTGTATCAACCCGACGGAACACTCAAGCTGGAAGTACGGCTGGAAGATGAAACGGTGTGGCTGAACAGGCAACAATTGGCAACTTTATTCGACCGAGACATCAAGACAATAGGTAAGCATATAGGAAATGCACTAAAGGAAGAACTTGCCAATCTGGCAACTGTCGCAAAATTTGCGACAGTTCAAAAAGAAGGAGAAAGGGATGTCATCCGTCAAATAGAATATTACAACCTCGATATGATTCTATCCGTAGGATACAGAGTCAAGTCACAAAGAGGTATAGAATTCAGACGCTGGGCCAACCAAGTCCTGAAAGACTACCTCCTCAAAGGCTACTCCATCAACCGCCGCATCGAGCAACTGGAAAAGACGGTGGCCCGGCACGACGAACGGATTGAATTCTTCGTCCGCACCTCGCTGCCACCAGTTGAAGGCATCTTCTTCGAAGGACAGATATTCGATGCCTATGCCTTTGCCTCCGACCTCGTCAAAGCGGCCCGCCGACGGATTGTCCTCATCGACAATTACGTGGACGAAAGTACCCTGATACTGTTGAGCAAACGGAATCCTGAAGTGGAAGCCACCATATTCACCGCCCGCATAGACAAGACCTTGCAGCTCGACATCCAACGCCACAACGCCGAATATCCACCCGTTACTGTCAAGGAATACCGACAGTCGCACGACCGCTTCCTTATCATCGATACCGATGTCTACCACATCGGAGCCTCACTGAAGGACCTGGGCAAGAAATGGTTTGCCTTCTCCAGGCTGCACTTCAGCCCGCAGGAACTGCTGGAACGAATCAATAAACACTGACTATCAACCCTCAAAAACAAATACAGCATGAAGAACTATCTCATTGCAGGTACCGGCGGCGTAGGCGGAAGCATCGCCGCCTTCTTGGCACTGGCAGGGAAAAACGTCACCTGCATTGCCCGCGGCGAACACCTGGCCGCCATCCGCGAACACGGACTCCGTCTCCACTCCGACCTCAAGGGCGAACACACCCTGCACGTCCCCGCCTGTACGGCCGAGGAATATCAGGACAAGGCAGACGTCATCTTTGTCTGCGTCAAAGGATATTCCGTCAATTCCATCACCGACCTCATCCGGCGGGCCTCGAAACCCGAAACCGTGGTCATCCCCATCCTCAACGTCTATGGCACGGGACCCCGCATCCAGCGTCTGGTGCCGGGCGTGACGGTGCTCGACGGCTGCATCTACATCGTGGGCTTCGTCAGCGGCCGGGGCGAAATCACACAGATGGGACGGATTTTCCGTCTGGTCTATGGTGCGCACCAAGGAACGGATGTTCCCCGTGAAACACTCGAAGCCGTGCAGCGCGACCTGCAGGACAGCGGCATCAAGGCCGAAATCTCGGACGACATCAACCGCGACACCTTTGTCAAGTGGTCGTTCATCTCGGCCATGGCCGTGACGGGCGCCTACTACGACGTGCCTATGGGCGAAGTACAGAATCCCGGCCCCGTGCGCGACACCTTCATCGGCCTCTCGCGCGAGAGTGCCGCCCTGGGCCGCAAACTGGGCATAACGCCCAAGGAAGACCTGGTGGAATACAACCTGAAGGTGATGGACAAGCTCGACCCGCACAGCACCGCCTCCATGCAGAAGGACCTGGCCCGCGGACACGAGAGCGAGGTGCAGGGACTGCTGTTCGACATGATTGCCGCCGCCGAAGCGCAGGGTATCAACATCCCCACCTACCGGATGGTGGCGGAAAAGTTCCGAAATCTTTAAGGCCATCATTGGCGGCCTCAAAAATAAATGTTACTTTTGGCAGTTGTAACCATAAAACCAAGAAAGAAACGTCATGTTACCGTTACTCAACATCCACTGGAACCCCGATCCCGAACTGTTCAACCTCTTCGGCATCTCCATCCGTTACTATGGCCTGCTGTGGCTCATCGGCCTGGCCTTTGCCTTCTTCATTGTGCAGAAAGAATACCGCGACCGCCATATCGCCGACGACAAGTTCGACCCGCTGTTCGCCTACTGCTTCTTCGGCATCCTCATCGGTGCCCGCCTGGGCCACTGCCTGTTCTACCAGCCCGACTACTACCTGCACCACTTCTGGGAAATGATTCTCCCCGTGAAGTTCCTGCCGGACGGCGGATGGAAGTTTACGGGCTACGAAGGCCTGGCCAGCCACGGCGGTACGCTGGGACTCATCATCGCCCTGTGGCTCTACTGCCGCAAGACGAAGATGCACTACATGGACGTGCTCGACATGATTGCCGTAGCCACCCCCATCACCGCCTGCTGTATCCGTCTGGCCAATCTGATGAACTCCGAGATTATCGGGCGGCCGACGGACGTACCCTGGGCTTTCGTCTTCGAGCGGGTGGACATGGTGCCCCGCCATCCGGCCCAGTTCTACGAGGCGCTGGCCTATTTCGTCTTCTTCCTCGGCATGGTGTGGCTGTACAAGCGCGGGCAGAAACAGGCTCCCGCCACCCCGCGTACCGACTTCAGCAAGGGTGCGAAAGCCGACGCACAAGTCGCCCCGCCCTATCACCGCGGCTTCTTCTTCGGCCTCTGCCTGACGGAAATCTTCGTCTTCCGCTTCTTCATCGAGTTCCTCAAGGAGAACCAGGTGGACTTCGAGGACAGCATGACGCTGAACATGGGCCAGTGGCTCAGTGTGCCCTTCGTCCTCATCGGCCTTTACTTCATGTTCTTCTACGGACGGCAGAAGAAGGCTTGACGCCCCCGCGGCTTGGGAACCGCTGAAAACATCCCCGCTTTTCCCCTGAAAGATACGACCTTTTGATGCAAAACATTGCTTCTTTTGCATCAAAAGGTCGTATCTTTATAGAAAATGCCACAAAAAGACAAGTCGGCGGAATGAATAATTTCCTACCTTTGCTCAGCGAACTGAATATCCAACAAACAAACTTTATCGCCATGAAACGAAACACCCTTACAACGCTCAAGGGGTTGTGCACCCTCGGCCTGGGCCTCACGCTCGGCACGGGGACGGTCTTCGGACAAGAGGCCGCGGAGCCGCGCGCCAAAGTCTATGCCGTATCCGATGCACACCTCGACACCCAGTGGAACTGGGACGTACAGACTACCATCCGGGAATATGTGTGGAACACGCTGAGCCGGAACCTCTTCCTGCTCAACCGCTATCCCCAGTACATCTTCAACTTCGAAGGAGGCGTGAAATATGCCTGGATGAAGGAATATTATCCGGCCGAATACGAACAGCTCAAGACCTTCGTGCGCAACGGACGCTGGCACATCAGCGGAAGCAGCTGGGACGCCACGGACGCACTGGTGCCGTCGGTCGAGTCGGCCATCCGCAACATCCTGCTCGGGCAGACGTTCTACCGGCGGGAGTTCGGCGTGGAGAGCACGGACATCTTCCTGCCGGACTGCTTCGGCTTCGGCTGGACGCTGCCCACCATCGCCGCCCACTGCGGCCTCATCGGCTTCTCGTCGCAGAAACTCGACTGGCGCCACCGCCCCTTCCACGGAGACAGCAAGCATCCCTTCACCATCGGCCTGTGGAAAGGCGTGGACGGCTCGCAGGTGATGCTGGCCCACGGCTATGGCTACGGCCAGCGATGGAACGACACCGACCTCTCTCATGACAAGGTGCTGGCCGAACTGGCCACCCGTACCCCGCTGAACACCGTGTACCGCTACTACGGCACGGGCGACGTAGGCGGTTCGCCCACGATGGGTTCCGTCACTTCGGTCATCAAGGGCATGAAGGGCAACGGGCCGCTCCAGGTCATCAGCGCCACCAGCGACCGGCTCTTCAAGGACTACCTGCCCTACGACCAGCACCCCGAACTGCCCGTCTATAGCGGCGAACTGCTGATGGATGTCCACGGCACCGGCTGCTACACCTCGCAGGCCGCCATGAAGCTCTACAACCGCCAGAACGAACTGCTGGGCGATGCCGCCGAACGGGCTTCGGTAGCCGCCGAATGGCTGGGAGCCGCCGCCTGCCCGAAGGAGAGCCTGACGGAGGCCTGGCAACGCTTCATCTACCACCAGTTCCACGACGACCTGACGGGTACCAGCATCCCGCGTGCCTACGAATTTTCGTGGAACGACGAACTGCTGTCGCTCAAGCAGTTCTCGGGCATCCTGACCGCCTCGGCCAACGCCCTCTCGCAGCAGCTCGATACGCGTGTCAAGGGTACGCCCGTCCTCCTCTACAACGCATCGGGCTTCACCGCCACCGATGCCGTAGAGCTGGAGATAGCTGCTCCCCACTTCCCTCAACGGGCCTCCGTCTACAACGAGCAGGGCCGACCGGTACCCTCGCAACTCCTGGGCTACCGCGACGGACGGGTGCACCTGCTGGTACAGGCCACCGTGCCTGCCACAGGCTTTGCCGTCTACGATGTCCGCCTCTCGGGCAAGGGACGCGAGACCGCCACAGCCGTAGCCCGCACCACGCTGGAGAACTCCGTTTATACCCTGACGCTGGACGCCAACGGTGACATCCGCTCCCTCTACGACAAGCAGAACCAACGCGAGCTCGTCGAGGAAGGCAGACCCATCCGCCTGGCCCTCTTCACCGAAAACAAGTCGCACGAATGGCCCGCCTGGGAAATCCTGAAGGAAACGATTGACAGACAACCTGTCTCCATCACGGGCAACGTACGCATGACGCTCGTCGAAGACGGCAGCCTGCGCAAGACGCTGTGTGTGGAGAAGGAACATGGGCAGTCGGTCTTCCGCCAGTACATCCGCCTGTACGAAGGCGCGCTGGCCCGCCGCATCGACTTCTACAACGAAGTGGACTGGCGCGAGACCAACGCCCTGCTGAAGGCCGAATTCCCCTTCAGCGCCGCCAACGCAAAGGCCACCTACGACCTCGGCATCGGCACCGTGGAGCGCGGCAACAACACCCCCACGGCCTACGAAGTCTATGCCCAGTACTGGGCCGACCTGACCGACCGCAGCGGCAGCCACGGCGTGACCGTGATGAACGACAGCAAATATGGCTGGGACAAACCCGACGACCATACCCTGCGCCTCACCCTGCTGCATACCCCCGGCACCGCCG
>ENA-UONW01000544-UONW01000544.1-human-gut-metagenome-genome-assembly--contig:-CS52-NODE-544-length-55348-cov-18.270721_pt1 | contig 55348 bp, 66 predicted proteins | sample MGYA00242463_ERZ724010 | MGnify/ENA metagenome assembly ERZ724010 | reverse complement strand
TGTGCTCAATATATATAATATATTTTATAAACTTATATATTATAAAAATCTCTGTCGCAATAGGTATAATAAAAAACCGTAAAGCCGTTTGAGGCTCTACGCGTAACCAAAAAGGACTGCGCTAAGACTGTAGCAGTCGGAAACGCAGTCCTTGCTTACTTAAATTATAGCAAAGATTTTGTGAAAAAGCTGTGATTTTATAAGTACAGCAAAATAGGTATGTAAGGATAAGACTATGGTGATTGTACTGTTGTTTTAGGCAAGCAGAGTTTGCAATATTTCATTATAGGTTACAAGCTTTACGTTACCGCTTTGGGATGCAGCTTGTTGGCAGCCTTTGGTGAATCCGCTTTTAGAAAAGATATAGAGGACTGTTTGGGAATAATTGAACAGACTGCTGCGGTGCTGCAATAGCTCTAACACACCAACATCTACTTTCTCATTTGTCCATTTACATTCGCCAAAAAGTGCAGTATCCTTGTCTTGGATTGCCATAATATCAATTTCTGTTTGTTTGTGTAATTGTTTATCCGCACCCCACCAACGCCCAAGGTCGGTAAAGTCGATTGGCGCATTATTGTTGAGTAGAAGCTGCCATAAATATTGTTGACAGATATCTTCAAAAACCCTGCCCATATAATCTGCTAAAAAAGGTTCGATGCGCTTATAGGCAAGCTCTTGCGCTCCACGGGAAATCAAGGAAATATTTGCCGGTATAAAGCGATACCAGAAGCGGAACATATTATCACTGATTGCATAGATAGATTTGCGTGAAATTTTTTCGCCGTAAGGTGTTTCTCGTTTTACTATACCTAGAGCGAGCAGGTTTTTCAGATAGCTGGCACAGACATTACTGTCCTCGCCAACCTTAGAGGATATTTCGGATAAACGTGATGAGCCTGTGGCAATAGCTGTAATAATGGCATTATATAAAGAAGCCTCACGTACCTCCTGCTTAAGAAGATTTTCCGGTTCTTCAAATAGTGAAGAGTTTGGATTAAGAAAGATGTTTTTTATATTTTCCTCAATAGAAAGCTTATCGTTAAGCTGCAAAAGGTATTGCGGTGTTCCGCCGACCATACCATAGGCGATAGCCTTATCAATAGGTGACAAATTGGTAAGATAACTGCAGACTTCTGCAAAGCTGAAAGGGTGAATTTTCAGTTGAGCTGTACGTCTTCCATAAAGAGGCGCCTTATAGGCTAAGACATGATCCTCCATATATGACATGGAAGAACCACAAAGAATCAGCATAAGCTTGGAGGTATCCTTGTATTTGTCAATCAGCATCTGCAATGTTGAGGCAAGGCTGCGGGAAGCACGTGCTACATAAGGATATTCGTCTATTGCAAGTATTATGCGTTTGCTCATGGAAAGCTGAAAGACATATTCCAAGGAATCTTGAAAGCTTTTGAATGCAGTGTTTATATTAATGCCGGTAGCAAATTCCATGATATTATGGCTAAAGTTATCAAGATTTTGTTTTGCATTGCTTTCAACGCCCATGAAATAGATAGTCGGTTTATCTTTGATAAAATGACTGATCAGTGCTGTTTTGCCGACACGGCGACGGCCGTAGATTACGGCAAATTCAAATTTGTCAGAAGCGTATAGTCTGTTTAATGTTGCAAGCTCCTGCTGTCTGCCGATAAACATTTATTAGCCTCCTTTTGCTGTTTATAAATATGATATAAGCAATATTATAATCAAGAAAATGACATGCTGTTTGAAATTAAATATCTGTCCTTAGGTTAAATTATATCAGTAATCATAAATTTACTCAAGTACGATTTACTAAAGTATACTTGAGTAAATTCATAAGCGCATATGAGAAAGTGCGGATTAATTATGTACGTACTCTGTTAGCTTAGCAATGCTTTTACGCAAAAGAAAAACATACAGACTATGTTGAGCAGTAGTCTGTATGCTTGCTGTTGCTTTATAAGCTTTAGAATGTTCCCTGCACCAGCTGGGCAATGTTCTTGGAATGATCGGATACACGCTTCATATTAATCAGCAGCTCCATCATAACAAAGCCTGCAGTAGGATTGCAGATATGTTCGTTAAGGCGCGTGATATGATTCTTACGGATTTCCTTCTGGTATTGCTTAACCTCACGGCACAGACGCACAGCGTCCTCCGCAATAACCTTATCATTTTTCTCTAGGGCTTCCAATGAACGTCCGGAGGCACGCAGTACCATTTCGCTGAGCTGCAGCAGCTCGGCCTTAGCCTCGTCAGAGAAAACAACGTCGTCCTCAACAAGCTTGCGTGCGCGTTTAGCCAATGTTTCACCATGGTCACCGATACGTTCGATATCCGTGCAGGCGTGCAAAAGACCGGTGTGGCGTGTCGTCAGGCTTTCGCTCATTTCAGATGAGCTCATCTGCGTCAGATAGTCGGTAATATCTCGCTCCAACGCATCGACAACAGGCTCGTGCTCCAAAACGTATTTTACCTTGTCGGCATCAAAGCTTTGAATAGCCTCCATGCCAAGACGCACGTCCTTGCGTGCCAGCTCGCCCATACGCACAACCTCTTTGACAGCAAGGCTGATAGCGATAGAGGGAGTGTTCAGCATGTTTTTGTCAAGATAAACAGGGCGCATGGAGATGATTTCTGCCTTGCCGGGCACAATCTTTTCTACCAGCTTGATGAAAGGGTTAACAAAGGGCATAAAGAGCAGCGTGTTTAAAATGTTGAACGCCGAGTGCGCATTCGCAATCTGACGCGCTATGTCGCCGTCAGGCGATACAAGCAGCACGAATTTAATGAAGAACGGCATAAAGACTACAAAAATTATACTGCCGATGACGTTGAACATTACGTGAGCTGCAGCTACACGCTTAGCCGTAAGGTTAGCACGCAGTGAAGCGAGGACGGCAGTAATACAGGTACCGATATTGTCGCCGAGCAGTACAGGAATCGCACCCTCCAGCGGAATAAGTCCCTGACCGGCCATGGCGATAAGAATACCGATGGTAGCACTGCTGGACTGAATCAGCACAGTCATAATCATACCGATGCCGATGCCCAGCAACGGATTGCTGGAGAAAACCTCGATGAAATGTACAAAGCCGGGATAGTTACGCAGAGGCATAACAGCCTTGCCCATCATATCCATGCCCAGCATCAGGATACCGAAGCCCAACATAACCTGGCCAAGATATTTGGTGCGGCTTTTTCTCGCCAGCAGCTGCATCAAAAAGCCGATGAAGATTAAAATTGTAATATAATCGGAAAGCTTGAAGGCGATGAGCTGTGCCGTCATAGTGGTACCGATGTTGGCACCCATGATAATACCGAAGCCCTGCTTCAGCGTGAGCAGGCCCGCGTTTACCAGGCCTACTGTCATAACGGTGGTAGCACCGCTGGCCTGCAGCACAGCAGTAACAACTGCGCCCAACAGAATGCCCATAGCGAGCACGCCTGTCATGGCTTCCAAAATCTTTTGCAGCTTAGCGCCGGCAGCCTTTTGCAGACCGTCACCCATCAGCTGCATACCATACATAAATAAGGCGATACCGCCTAAAAATGCCAAGAAATAAGCAAGCATAAAAAATAAGACCCCTTTTTTAGTTTGTATGCATCCGTAATTGCTGCGAAAACAGCATATACCTATACTTATTATACTCGAAATTTTATGATGTTAAAAGTGCGTAAGGAACTTTACATAAATTTAACATTAATCAAAATGTTTTCAAAGCAAAAAAATACACCGCACATTTCGCACGGTGCGGTGTATTTTAAGGAGAGGTGTATGATGAAAAGATATGTTTAGGAGAGTTGCTTTATAAGAGTCATGGCTTCATCTACCGAAAGCGTGCTGCCGACAGCAACTAATTTTTCGTCGATGACTAAAGCGGGGAAGACCATCACTCCATAGGCCACTACCTTTTGGAATTCGGAAACTTTTTCAAACTCAGCCTTAACCTTGAGCTTCTTTAACGCAATAGCAGTATTCTGCAGCAGCAGCTCTGCCTGCTTAGTCATGGGGCCAAGAATTTTAACGTGCATTGAAATCACCTTTCTTTGCTTGCCTTGTTCAATAGGTTCCTTTCATCCTCGAGTATTATTGTAACAAACATATATGACAAAGGTAGGTGCAATCTGTGAATTAATTTAGAAACCTTTCTCTGATTACTTTAAAATTACTTTTAAGAAGGATTTCAGACGTTCGTTTTTGGGGTTAACAAAAATTTCCTCCGGACTGCCCTGCTCCTGCACATGGCCGTCAGCCATGAAAACAACCTTGGTGGCAACTTCACGGGCAAAGCCCATTTCATGCGTTACGACTACCATGGTCATTTTTTCGTCTGCCAGCTCGCGCATAGTGCGCAAAACCTCACCGGTCAGCTCCGGGTCCAGAGAAGATGTCGGCTCGTCAAAAAGCATAATGGCGGGCTTCATGGCTAAAGCACGGGCGATAGCTACACGCTGCTGCTGGCCGCCGCTGAGTTTGCGCGGATAAACATCACGCTTTTCGGAAAGGCCGACCTTTGCCAGCAGAACCTCTGCTTCCTTGATAACTTCTGCTTTATCGCGCTTTTGTACGTTGACAGGCGCTTCAATCAGATTTTCCAGAACAGTCATATGCGGAAAAAGGTTGAACTGCTGGAATACCATGCCCATTTTGCAGGCGATGCGGCGGACATCATTGTTCTTGACGTATTCCGTGCCACCGGAGGTTTCACGGCACAGCTCTTCACCGTCGATAGTAATGCTGCCCTTATCAATTGTTTCCAGCTTGTTGAGGCAGCGCAGCAGGGTGCTTTTGCCACCACCGGAAGGGCCGATAACGGCAACAACTTCGCCCTCATTTACTTCAAGGTCAATGCCCTTTAGTACTTCCAGGTTATTGAATTTTTTCCAGATATTGGTTGCTTTGATTTTAGTTGTCATGGTGGTTACTCCTCCTATTGGTCGTATCTGGAGAAGCGTTTTTCCAGACGTTCAAAAACAAGGGTTAAAATCAGAGTTGCCAGCAGATAGAAGACTGCGGCAACGATGAAGGGGGTAATAGAAAAGTCGCGCTGTACCAGATTACGTGCGGTACGCATCAGATCGTTCATCGCCAGAACGTATACCAAGGAGGTATCCTTTACCAGAGTAATGGTTTCGTTGCTGATAGGCGGCAGAATGATGCGGATAACCTGCGGCAGAATAATGCGGCGCATGGTCTGCACATAGTTCATGCCCAGAGTGTGCGCTGCTTCGTATTGGCCTGCAGGAATTGCCTGGATGCCGGCGCGGAAGATTTCGCAGAAGTAGGCAGCGTAGTTTAATACAAAGGCTACGATGGCTGATTCAAAGTCCGGCAGGCGAATGCCTACGGACGGCAGTACGAAGTAAACGAAGAAAATCTGCAGCATCAGCGGGGAACCGCGCAGAATCCAAACGTAGCCGCCGATGAGGGCCTGCAGGGGTTTAATGCCGGAAACACGGCCGAGGCTGAGCAGAATGCCCAACGGAATGCTCAGGACGATGGTGATAATAAAAACTTGAAATGATACCAGGCAGCCATCCATCATCTGAGGGATGATATTTAAAACGTAATCCATAAATTATTTCTCTCCATATAATTATAATATGGGCTGCCGCTAAATGCGACAGCCCTCAAGTGATAACAAATTAATATTTTGTGATATCTGCGCCCATCCATTTTTCGGAAATCTTTTTGCAGGTACCGTCTTTTTTCATTTCATCCATAGCTTTGTCGATGCGGTCTTTGAAGTCTTTGTCGTCCTTACGGAAGGCAATTGCTACAACCTCATCGCCCATGTTCTGCTCAAGAATTCTGTAGGCACCGGGTTTCTTTTTGTCATAATAGCCGCGAGCAAGAACTGCGTCTACGATAGCAGCATCAACACGTTTGTTGTCTATTTCCATGTAAATAGCTGCGAAGTCGGGATATTTGCGAACTTCCTTCATGGAAGCTGCCAGCTCTTTGTGTGCATGCTGCTCGAGCAGGTAGGAGCCTGTGCTGTCATCTTGTACCGCTACAATTTTACCCTTTAAATCTTCGAGGGTTTTAATCGGAGAATCCTTAGGAACAACAACCAGCTGGGAGTTGTTGATGTAAGGCTTGGACATGCCATATACCTTTTCACGCTCCGGGTTAACGGTGAAGCAGTTCCAGATAGCATCAATGCGTTTGGATTTGAGCTCTGCTTCCTTTGCACCCCAATCGATAGGCTTGAATTCAACTTCCATGCCGGCACGCTTGCAGGCTTCGCGTGCAAGGTCGATATCCATGCCGACGATTTCGTTCTTTTCATTGCGGTAACCCATAGGAGCGAAGTTATCGTCCAGACCGATTACCATTTTTTTCGGGCCGTCGCTGCCGCAGCCGGCAACCATCATGAGCATCATCATCAGGCCCATTACTAAAGCTACTAATTTTTTCATTTTCCACACCTCATTTGTTAATTAGCATTTAACTATGTACCCATTATACTTTAGTACGCTAAATTTGTAAAGTGCTAAACGCAAATTTTTTTAGAAATTGCGGTAAGCTAAGAAATAAGCTCCCACAGAAGTCTGCGGGAGCTTTTGTACTATGCTTCGGTAAATCAGAATGCCGGAGTAATGGAGCCTTTGAAGTGGTCTTCGATGAATTTCTTGTTTTCAGCGGAGGTGTAAATCTTCTTCAGCTGTTCCATACGCGGATCCTTTTCGTTAGCCTTGGTGGTTACGAAGATGTTAACAAACGGGTTATCGGCGCGTTCAACCAGCAGACTGTCCTTAGACGGATTCAACTTGGCAACCAGTGCATAGTTGGCATTGATTACGGCAATATCAAGGTCACCCATTGCTTTAGGAATAGAAGCGGCATCCAACTCTTGGATTTTGTAGTTTTTCGGATTTTTGGTGATGCTTGCTACAGAGGTGGAAACATCGTTTTTATCCTTAACCTCGATGAAGCCTTTGTCAGCCAGAACCAGAAGTGCGCGAGCACCGTTGGACGGATCGTTAGGAATGCCGATGGTTGCGCCTGCCGGGATATCCTCAACCTTTTTGTATTTGGTGGAATAGATAGCCATCGGGAAGTTTACGGTTTTGAAAGCTTCAACCAGTTCGAATTTAGGCTCTTTTTTAAGAGTTGCTGCCAGATACGGAGCATGTTGCATGGAGTTGGCAAACAGCTCGCCCTGTGCCAGGGATACGTTCGGGGTTACATAGTCGGAGAATTCGACAACTTCGATTTTCAGGCCTTGTTTTTCAGCCAGCTTTTTAACGTTGTCCATGATTTCAGCGTGCGGACCTGCGGTTACGCCGATTTTAACAGGTGCGTTAGGGTCAGCCTTTTTGTCGGTTGCCTTGTTGTCACCGCCGCAGCCTGCGGCGATGATGGTCAGTGCGCAGAGCGCAACGGTGAGTAAAAGTTTAGTAATTTTCTTCATAAGTTGTTCCTCCCTAAAATAATGGTGGTCTGCTGTCAGACAGCAGCGGCTTTTTTCTTTATTACGTCGATGAAACTCGCTTCATCGTTGTAAACCCTCATTTGGCCTGTAGATTACAGTTTGTTTTTGTTAAGCTTTTTGGATGCGTAGTCGCCTAAGGACTGCATTGCCTGTACCATGACGATGAGCACGATAACGGTGGCAATCATAACATCCATCTGGAAGCGCTGGTAGCCGTAGCGGATTGCCAGGTCACCAAGACCGCCGCCGCCTAAGGTGCCGGCCATTGCGGAGTAGCCGATTAAGCTGATGATGGCAAGCGTTACGCCCAGTACGATGGAATGCATTGCTTCGGGAAGCAGTACCTTAGTGATAATCTGCATCGGGCTTGCACCCATAGCCTGTGCTGCTTCGATAATGCCGGGGTTGATTTCCAGCAGAGAAGATTCAATGATACGTGCAATGAACGGTGCTGCGGAAATAGTCAGCGGCACAATTGCTGCGGTAGTACCGATGGAAGAGCCGACAATCATACGTGTCAGCGGAATAATTGCTACCATTAATATAATGAAAGGAGTGGAACGTGTTGCGTTGACAATCGCGCCCAGAATAGTGTTAAGCGGTTGGTTCGGCAGAATGTGGTCCTTGCGGGTTACGGTAAGGATTACGCCCAGCGGAATGCCGATTAAAGTGGAAAGTGCGGTAGAAGCGAAAACCATGTAGCAGGTTTCCCAAAAGGATTTTATTAAAAGGTCAATCATATCAGGACTCATAGCCAATTACCTCCGTTTTCAGATGCTGCTGATGCAGATATTCCAAGGCATTTTTAATGCGCTCGCGGTTACCGGAAATCTCAATCAGCAGGGTGCCGAAGAGGACATCCTTCAGCTGGTCGGTATTACCGGAAATAATGCTTACGTCAACATCAAAATGTTTTACCATGCCGGAAATAATAGGCTCGCTGGCACTGTCACCGATGAAGGAGATACGTACCAGCAGCTTGCTGCCTTCTGTATAGGTATCGCTTAATTTCATCTGTTTAACGATATCAGGCAGCTCGGCGTTGATAACGCTCTTGGTAAATTCCTTGGTAGTGGGGTGCTGCGGATTGGTGAAAACGTCAATCATCGGGCCTTCTTCAATGATGTCGCCGCTTTCGATAACAGCAACGCGGTCACAGATAGTTTTTACAACCTCCATCTGGTGTGTAATCAGCACGATGGTCAGATTCATCTTTTTGTTGATGTCCTGCAGCAGATGCAGAATAGATTTGGTAGTCTGCGGGTCGAGGGCGCTGGTTGCTTCGTCGCATAGAAGTACCTTAGGATTGCTTGCCAGGGCGCGGGCAATGCCTACACGCTGTTTCTGGCCGCCGGACAACTGGCTGGGATAGTAGTTGGCACGGCTTTCCAACTGTACCAGCTCCAGCAGAGGACGTACGCGCTTGTCGATTTCGCTCTTGCTAAGACCTTGGATTTCAAGCGGAAAAGCGATGTTATCATAAACAGTACGGCTTGCCAGCAGGTTGAAGTGCTGGAAAATCATGCCGATGCTTTGACGTGCTTTACGCAGCTGTGATTCGCTCATGGCGGTCAGCTCCTGGCCGTCAACGAATACCTGGCCTGCAGTCGGTTTTTCCAGCATGTTGATGCAGCGCACCAAGGTGGATTTGCCGGCACCGGAAAGACCGATGATACCGAAAATTTCGCCAGCCTTGATGCTCAGGCTTGTTTTGTGCAGAGCATGGATGTCGCCGGCTTTGCTGTAGTAGGTTTTTTCTACATTAACTAGTTCTATCATTCTTGTGTTCCTTTCTAATGTGACCGCAAGTTTCAGCAGCCCTTATTTTAGTGTGAGAGATTATTTTCCAATAGAAGTCAGCGGATGCTGCTTGAGAGTCGCATTCTCCGGTGTACGTCCGCTGTCGGAATCGACGGCCGACGTAAAAAAAATCCTTCACCGGCACGGCGAAGGATACTTTGCATCTGTAATCTTCATCTGCCGGAATTATCCGTTGGAATTGGCACCGTTCACTGATGTGTGGTTGCCGTAGCTTCATCGGGCCAGTCCCTCGGCTACTCTTGATGAAATCTCTGTTAAGTTTGAATGAAATAATCATACATCTATTTTAGGATATTGTCAACAGTTTTGCGTAAAATTTACTGAAAAACTGTAAAGCTGTAAAGCTGCGTCCAATGGATTTCAGGAATTGCTCAAATTATATCAAAATACTAGGTAATTGTAAAGGGAAATGCGAAATTTTTTACAAAACCTGCGGAAAAAAGATTTTTTGTAAATTTTTCTTGACTTTCACAAGATAAAGTATTAAAGTATTTTTACGAGTTAGTGAGTTAAAGTACTATCGTTATATGCACGTAACGCACAGGAGGAAACTAAAAAATGGCAGCAAATATTCATGATCATTTAACAGACCAGTTATTCAAAGCGATTCTCAGCTTAAAGGATGAGGAGCAATGCTATAAATTTTTTGAGGATATCTGTACTATCAGCGAGTTGAAGGCCATGGCACAGCGCCTGGAGGTGGCGCGCATGCTGGATGAGGGCTGTATTTACGAAACTATCGTAGAGAAAACCGGTGCCAGCACCGCGACGATTTCACGCGTTAAACGTTGTCTTGTTTACGGCGCGGATGGTTATAATTCTGTTATGCAAGTTATAAAAGAGGGGAAGAAAGAAGATGACTAATAAGGTATATCAGGTTCCCTACGGAACCAAGGATATTCTGCCGGGAGAGATGAAGACACGCCGCGGAATCGAAAATGCGATTATCAATGTTTTTGACAAATGGGGCTATGATGAGGTAAAAACACCAGATTTTGAATATGTTGATACCTTCGGCGCTGCCGGTGCCAAAGGGGACTTCCGTTTTTTTGACCGCAGCAATAATCTGCTGGCGCTGCGCAATGATATGACGGCACCGATTGCCCGCCTGACAGCGACACGTCTGCAGGGCGGCGAAAAGATCAAACGTCTTTGCTATCTGGCAAATCTATACCGTTATGAAGAAATTCAGGCAGGACGGCAATGCGAATTTGAGCAGGCCGGTGTAGAAATGCTGGGTGCCAGCGGCGCTGCTGCCGATGCCGAGGTTATCGTTCTGGCAGCCGAAGCATTGCAGGCTGCAGGCTTGCAGAAGTTTGCTATCAGCCTGGGCCACGTTGATTTTATCAACGGCCTGGCGGAGGAAGCAGGCTTTGATACTGCTCAGCTGCAGCAGCTAAAGGATTGTCTGCGCCGTCATGATGCTGTGGGTATGCAGCAGATGGCAGATGCGATGGAAAATATCCGTCCGGAAATCAAGCAGCTTTTTGCCGATTTCCTCTTCCTGCAGGGTGGCATAGAGCTTTTGGACAAAGTTGCTGCAATAGTAACTAACGCTAAGTGCCAAGGCGCTCTGAATGATTTGCGCAAAATCTACAAGCTGGTGGATGCTTACGGTGCAGCAGGCTATTTGAGCTTTGACCTTGGCTTATATCGTTCGCTTGACTATTACACGGGCATGCTTTTTGAAGTGTACCTGCCGGAAATGGGTTATCCGGTGGCAGGCGGCGGACGCTACGATAAGATGATGCAGCGCTTCGGGCTGGAATGCCCGGCAACAGGTTTTGCCGTCGGCGTGGACCGCGTACTGCTGGCTTTGGAACGCAACGGCGTTGTTACCAATAACCGCACTTGGGATGTACTGGTAGCCTGGAGCGAAGGCAAGCTGCCGGAGGCAATTGCCAAAGCGACAGCATTGCGCCGCGAAGGCCGCAGCGTGAAGCTGCTGACCGAGGCTGCGGACCTGCAGGGAGCAGCGCTCGCAGTGAAGGAGTATGGCTGTAAATCGTTAGTATATGTAGAATAAGCTTAAAGGAAAAAATTAGACGCATTAAGCTTATGGCTGGAAAATATAGAGGGGTATTTTTATGGACGAATACATTACTATAGCATTGCCGAAGGGCAAGCTGTTCGATAAGTCTGTACGCCTGCTGGCTAAGGTAGGCTACAGCGCCGAAAACGTTACCGAGGATTCGCGCAAGCTGGTAATCAGCAATGAGGAAACCAAGGTGCGCTTCATTATTGCCAAGACTGTTGATGTGCCGACGTATGTTGAATACGGTGCGGCAGATATCGGCATCATTGGCAAGGATGTGCTGCTGGAGCAGGATAAGGACGTAGTGGAGCTTTTGGATTTAGGCTTTGGCCGCTGCCGCCTGATGATGGCAGTGCCTGAGGCCAAGCGACGCGCCAAGCTGACGGATTACGCTCACCTGCGGGTAGCAACGAAGTATCCTAACTGCGCCAAGGCTTATTTCAATAAGCTGGGCATTCAGACAGAAATTGTGAAGCTCAACGGTTCGATTGAGCTTGGACCTATAGTGGGCCTGAGCGAAATGATTGTAGATATAGTAGAAACAGGGCGCACCCTGAAAGAAAATAAACTGGCGGAGGTTGATTCTATTTTTACCGCTACTGCCAGACTGATTGCCAACCGCGCCAGCTTCAAGCTGAAATTTGCGCGCTTGCACAAGCTGGTTGAGGATTTACGTATTGTTTTAAATGAGGAGGATAAATAAAATGCAGGTTACAGACGCAAGAAAGATGAGCGCAGCAGAGATTGCTGCTTTAATGAAGAAGAAGGCTTTTGATGAGGTGGAATTATCTCCGCGCATTCAGGCAGGCACGGATACTATGTTCGGCAGACACATGACGGCAGCACAGGTTGTTGACCAGATTGTTGCTGATGTGCGCAAAAACGGTGATGAAAGCCTTTTTTACTATACTAAGCTGATTGACCGCGTAGAGCTGACACCGGAAAATATCCGTGTAACCGAGGAAGAATTTGCGGAAGCGGAAGCTATTGTCAAACCGGAAGTGAAGGCTGCTTTGGAGCGTGCCATCGCCAATGTTATGAAGTTCCATGAGGAGCAGATGCCGAAAACCTGGCTTACGAACCGTCCTTACGGTTCACTGCTGGGCCAAAAGGTTACCCCGGTTGATTCCGTCGGTATTTATGTTCCCGGTGGCACTGCTGCTTATCCGTCGTCTGTAATGATGAATGCCTGCCCGGCAAAGGTAGCAGGCGTTCCCCGCATTGTGATGGCCGTACCGCCCGGAAAGGACGGCAAGGTTAATCCGAACGTACTGGTAACGGCAAAATTAATCGGCGTTACCGAAATTTATAAAATGGGCGGCGCACAGGCGATTGCTGCGCTGGCCTTTGGCACCGCAACCGTACCGAAGGTAGAAAAAATTACCGGACCAGGCAATATCTTCGTAACTTTGGCTAAAAAAGCCGTTATCGGTCACGTTGATATTGATATGCTTGCCGGCCCGAGCGAAATCTTGATTGTAGCAGATGACAGCGCTAACCCGACCTATCTGGCAGCAGACCTTCTGAGCCAGGCAGAGCATGATCCGCTGGCCTGCGCTATCCTGATTACAGACAGCGAGCGTGTAGCTAATGCTGTGGGCGAGGAAATCGAAGTACAGCTGGCACAGCTGCCGCGTAAGGAAATCGCCGGTACCTCACTGCAGCAGGCAGGCAAGATTATCCTTGCCAAGGATATGCCTACCGTTATCGAAATGGCTAACCTTTCAGCACCGGAGCACTTGGAAATCATGACTAAGGCACCGTTTGAAATTATGCCGTATATCCGTAACGCCGGTGCTATGTTCCTGGGTGCTTATTCACCGGAACCGCTGGGCGATTACTATGCAGGACCGAACCACGTTCTGCCGACAGGCGGTACGGCGAAGTTCTATTCCGTACTGAACGTAGAAACCTTTATGAAGAAAACAAGCATTATTGCCTACACTGCTCCGGCGCTTTTGGCCGCTGCCGACGATATTATTACCTTGGCTGAAGCAGAGGGCCTGCAGGCTCATGCCAACGCTATCCGTAAACGTGTGGGTAAATAAGGAGGCAGAAGATGAGTAGCTTTACTGTTCGCCAAAGTATTGAGGCGATGGAGGAATATGCCGTAGAAAGCGTGGCGGCGGATATTATTGTTAACGCCAACGAAAGCAATTACCCGCTGCCGCAGGAGATTGCGGAAAAAATTACCCAACGCACCGCGCGCTTTCCTTTTAACCGTTATCCGCCGATTAAATCGGAAAACCTGTGCGAAGTGATTGCCAAAGAGCTGGATGTGGATATTGACTGTGTAAAAATCGGCAACGGCTCCAGTGAGCTGTTGGAAAAGGCCTGCTATGTTTTTGGCGGGCCTGGCAAAAAGATTGCCGTACCTTGGCCGTCATTTTCCATGTACGGCGAGTACGCTGCCCTTTCCGACAGCGAGGAGGTGCGCTATCCGCTGACAGCCGAAGGCTTTGTTGATGCTGACAGCGTTATCAGCTTTTGTAAGGAGCAGCAGCCTTCGCTGTTGATTGTCTGCAATCCGAACAACCCGACAGGCAACTATAACAGCCTGGCAGCTATGGAAAAAATTCTCGCTAATGTAGATTGCCCTGTTATTATGGACGAGGCCTACATGGAATTTGCCGATGGCAAGGAGCTGGCACCGAATGATTTGCGTCCGATGCACAAACTGTGGCTGGTAGCAGGCTCTACTTTGAGCTTGGTCGGACGCTACAGCAATCTGATGGTTTTCCGCACCTTTTCCAAGGCCTATGGGCTGGCAGGTCTGCGTTGCGGTTATGCAGTGGGTGCGCTGGGGCTGGTGCGTCAGCTGGGCAAGGCGCTGTTGCCTTATCACGTAAATGCCTTTACGCTTATGGCAGCCAAAACTGTTTATGAAAACAAGGAATTGTATAAAGAACGCATCAAAACAATCCGTGAGGAACGCGATAAATTTGCGGACTGCCTGAAAGCCTTAGGCTTTAAGGTATGGCCGACGGCAACTAATTTTGTTACCTTCCGTGCGGAGGGAGAACTGATGCAGCAGCTTGCCAAGGCTTATGCGGCGAAATTTAGCGAAAGATTGCCGGAGCAGGCTGCCGGAGGTAAGCTGATCTTTAAATATCTTTTGGCCAACAGTATTCTGGTGCGTGATTTCAGCACGCATCCGGTGCTGCAGGGTTGCCTGCGTATCACCATCGGCTTACCTGAAGAAAACAAGCAGATTATTGCTAAAATCACCGAGCTGTGTGCGGAGGTAAAAGCATGAGAAGCGGTAATGTAGAAAGAAAAACACTGGAAACAGGCATCAGCGCCGAATGGTGTCTTGATGGCAGCGGTAGCTGCGAAATTAATACAGGCATCGGCTTTTTTGACCATATGCTGATGCTTTTGGCTAAGCACAGCTTCAGCGACCTGGTGATGCATGCTGTTGGTGATTTGGATGTTGATAGCCATCATACGGTGGAGGACTGCGGTATTGTACTTGGTCAGGCATTGAAGGAGGCTGTGGGCGATAAAGCAGGCATTCACCGTTACGGCAACTGCTTTTTGCCGATGGATGAGGCGCTGGTGCAGGTGTGCCTTGATTTCAGCGGCCGTCCGTATCTTGTTTTTGATGCGGATATTCCTAAGGTACAGCTTGGCATTTACGATGCCGAAATGACGGAGGAATTCTTCCGTGCTTTGGCAATGCAGGCAGGCCTCACGCTGCACATCCGCGTGCTTTACGGCAAGAATACGCATCATATCATCGAAGCGATTTTCAAGGGCTTTGCCAGAGCGTTGGCAGAGGCAGTAGCCTTTGACAGCCGTGTGCATGGTGTTATGAGCAGCAAGGGTACACTTTAAGACACACTATAAAGCACCGTTGCTTCACACGTGTTTTGAGTTAGCTTGAGGAAAAATATATGAGTAAAAAAATAACGATTATAGATTATGGCATGGGCAATCTTTACAGCGTACAGAATGCGCTGCGTTCTATCGGCGCGGAGCCTGTGGTGACAAGCGATGCTGCTGTGATTGCGCAGGCTGAAAAAATTCTTCTTCCGGGTGTAGGTGCCTTTGGCGATTGCATGGCAAACCTTGAAAAGGCAGGCCTGATTCCCGTGATTATGGACAGCCTGCACAGCGGCAAGCCTTTTCTCGGCATCTGCCTGGGCATGCAGCTTTTATTTGATGGCAGTGACGAAGCGCCGGGAGTTAAGGGCCTGGGCTTTTTCAAAGGTCAGGTGCGCTTGCTGCGTACCGAGCTGAAGATTCCGCATATGGGCTGGAATAAGCTGGAGTTGCGTAGTCCGTCCACGCTCTTAGAGGGTGCGGAGGGTGAATACGTTTACTTTGTGCACAGCTTTCATGCGGAGCCGGAGGACAGAAGCATTATTACCTCGGTCTGTGACTATGGCATGGAGGTTACTGCTTCCGTAGGACGCGGTAAGGTACAGGCCTTCCAGTTCCATCCGGAAAAGTCGAGCAGAGTCGGCATGCGCCTGCTGAAAAATTTTGTTGAATTATAAGGGGAAAATTATGATTATATATCCTGCAATAGATATCCGCGGCGGACGCTGTGTGCGTCTGACGGAGGGACGCTTCGATGCGGAAACTGTTTTTGCCGATGACCCGGCGGAGATGGCTGCCAAGTGGGCGGCCTGCGGTGCCGAATGGCTGCATCTTGTTGATCTTGACGGTGCGCTTGCCGGCGAGGGCAAAAACCTGTCTGTGATTGAACGCATTCTTAAAACTGTAAAAATTCCTGTCGAGCTTGGCGGCGGTATCCGCAATCTGCAGGCAGTAGAAAAGCTTTTGGAGCTGGGTGTGGAGCGCCTGATTTTGGGCAGCGCTGCCGTAAAGAATCCTGAGCTTGTCAAAGAGGCCTGCACCAAATATCCCGGACATATCGCTGTAGGCATTGATGCGAAAAATGGTGATGTAGCTATCGAAGGCTGGGGCGAGGGCAGCGGCGTTGCCGCAACCGAGCTGGCCAAAAAAATGGCGGACTACGGCGTGGCAACGATTATCTTTACCGATATCAGCCGTGACGGTATGCTCAGCGGTGTAAATTCCGAAGCGACAGCGGCGTTGGCACGTGCCTGCGGCGTACCGATTATTGCCAGCGGCGGTGTAGCTTCGCTGGATGATATCCGCAATGTGAAAAAATACGAAAAGGATGGCGTAGCAGGCTGCATTATCGGTAAGGCAATTTATACCGGTGCCGTTAATCTGCCGGACGCTTTAAAAATTGCTGCGGCAAAGGAGGAATAAGATGCTTACGAAGAGAATTATTCCTTGTCTTGATGTTAAGGAAGGACGTGTTGTTAAGGGAACGAACTTTGTCGGCCTGCGTGATGCCGGTGACCCGGTGGAGCTTGCGGCGGCTTATGATGCCGAGGGTGCCGATGAGCTTGTTTTCCTTGATATTACTGCGACCTTTGAGGAGCGCAAGGCGATGCTGGATGTTATCAGCAGAACTGCGGCCAAGGTTTTTATGCCGCTGACAGTAGGCGGCGGCATCAGCAGTGTGGAGGATATCAAAAATGCTCTGCGTGCCGGTGCTGACAAAACCTCGCTGAATTCCGCAGCGGTAAAAAATCCGCAGCTGATTGCCGACGGCGCCAAACTGTTTGGCAACCAGTGCATTGTTCTCGCAATTGATGCACGTAAATGCGGTGAGAACAAGTGGGAGGTTTATGTGCAGGGCGGGCGTAAGCCGACGGGCCTTGATGCCGTAGAATGGGCAAAAAAAGGCGTAGCGCTCGGTGCCGGAGAAATCCTGCTGACAAGCATGGATGCCGACGGCACGAAAAACGGCTATGACATTGCTCTGACGAAGGCCGTGAGCAGTGCCGTAAATGTGCCTGTTATCGCTAGCGGCGGTGCAGGTAAGCTGGAGGATTTCTATGATGTGCTGACAGAAGGTGGCGCTGACGCTGTGCTGGCGGCCTCTGTTTTTCACTATAAAACCTTCACCATTAAGCAGGTGAAGGAGTATCTGCGTTCTCGAGGTATAGAGGTGAGGTTATAATGCAGATCGATATTTCTAAAATCAAATTTGACAGCAGAGGTCTTGTGCCTGCTGTTGTTGTAGATGTACGCACGAACGATGTTGTTATGCTGGCGTACATGAATGAGGAGTCATTGCTCAAAACATTAGAAACAGGTTATACCTGGTTCTGGAGCCGTAGCCGTCAGGAGCTGTGGAACAAGGGTGCGACTAGCGGCAATCTGCAGAAGGTTGTGGAGCTGTTCTATGACTGTGACGGTGACGCGCTGCTCGTAAAGGTAGAGCAGCAGGGGGTGGCCTGCCATACAGGTGAATATTCCTGCTTCCATAATCCGCTGTGGCATACGTCCAATTTGCCGGTGCCTGAGGTAGAAGGGTTGCCGAAGGTTATCAGTGAGTTGTATCGCATGATTTTGTACAAGCGTCAGGCTGATGATGCGGAGATAAGGTTCCTCATGAGTGGCAGTCAGGATAAGCTGCTGCAAAAGCTGGGCAACGAAATTACGGAAACGATTATCGCGTCCAAGAACGGCGAAAAGGATAAGGTGCTGCACGAAATGGCAGATTTGTGGTATCACTGCCTGGTGCTTTTGGCTTATCACAACATTACGCCGGAGGAGCTGCTGCGCGAGCTTGGGGGCAAGAGAGCGTAAGGAAAATTTTACAAAACCAAATATGTATGTTAGACTATAAACAGTTGCATGATTGTTTTCGTTTAGCGAAGAAGTCATGCCTGACTGTGTGAGTCAGTGGCATCTGTCGAGCTTTCGGCAGATGCTTTTTTTATTGACACCACATATGACACCAAGTATAATGGAGGTAGAAAGAAGCTATGTCACAATGGGAAAAGCTACTGTACAAGCTGAAGAAATTATCGCCTGATATGCGGTTTGAAGAATTGCAGAAAATACTTGAAAGCTATGGCTATGAAATGCAATCTCCGCGAAGTGGCAGCAGCCATTTTTCGTTTCGTAAAAAGGGCAGAGCTGTTATTACTATTCCTAAGCATAAACCAATCAAAAAGGTGTATATTAAGTTAGTGAAAAATATTGTGGAAAGCGAGGAAGAAAAATGAAAACTTTAGAAGATTACATGAAGTTGAATTATCGCCTTGAGTTTGAGCCTGATGAAGATGAAGGCGGTTATGTTGCTTATTTTCCTGAGCTTCCAGGCTGTATTACTATGGGGGATACTATTGAAGAGGCAGCGGCAAATGCAGTTGATGCTAAGCGTACATGGCTGGAAGCTGCCTTGGAAAATGAAATGGGAATTCCTCTGCCTGAGAAAAAGGATAAATATTCCGGTCAGTTTAAACTTCGTGTGCCCAAGGCTTTGCATAAGCTTTTGAGTCAGCATGCTAAGCAGGAAGGTATCAGTATGAATCAGTATTGTGTGTATCTGCTTACTCGTAATGATGCTTTAAATGCCAAATAGAAAAGACGGCGCGTAACCTGTCATAAAATAAAGAATCTGCTATGCGAAAGCGTGGCAGATTTTTTATTACCTTTGTAACAATTTTCTTCTCCTGCTATAACCTGAGATACTTTTTTTCGCTAAAGCATTACAAAAGCATTTAAATATAGTATAATGATAACATATTATTTTCTGGCACTATTTTAGGGAGAGGTGTAATTACTCATGGATGAAAGAAATAATAAGCCTGTGCCGCAGCTGATAGAGGTTGAGCCAATGCAGGATGGCTACCGCTGGGTCGCAATTACGGCGATGCTGTTGGCAATCGGTATTATTCTGCACACTGTAAGTCCTAATGTCGGCGGTGTAACGCCTAACTGGACCATTGCTATGTATTCTATTGTTATCAATCTGACGCGTCCCAAGCTGTCGCAGGCTATCGGTATCGGTTTTATCGCCGGCCTGACACTTGTACCGTCCTCAAAATCTGCTTTCCCGCTGGGCAACGTTGCCAGTGAGCTGGCTGGTGCGACTGTCTGCTGCCTTTTGGTTGAGGCTATGTTCAAAGCAGGTATCAGCGAATGGAAGCTGCGTCCTTTTATTACCGGCTTTGTTGCTACGATGACCAGCGGCGGTCTGTTTACTTTTATTCTGAAGCTTATTTTGGGCTTGCCGCTGCACGTATGGATTTATGCTATGCTGCCGGTTGTTGCGATTGTAGGCCTGCTCAATGGTCTGATAACCTTCTTCCTGTACGCTCCCGTGCGGAAGCTGTTTTACTTTCAGGAGGATGAAAAATAATGGAAAGCGTAATCAACGTAGAGAATTTTTACTTTGCCTATAAAAAATCGGATTTGGTGCTGCGTGATATCAACTTTGAAATAAAAAAAGGCAGCTTCACTGTTATCACCGGACCGAGCGGTGCCGGCAAGACAACGCTGTGCAAGGCTATGACCGGTATCGTCCCCTATTACATGGGCGGACGCTACAGCGGCGATGTTAAAATTAACGGCGAAAGCACTAAGGGCAAGCGCGTCAGCGATATTGCCATGCGTGTGGGCTTTATTATGGAAGACTACGAAAGCCAGCTGGTTTCCTTAACTGCCGGCGAGGAAATTGCTTTCAGCCTGCTGAACCACGGCTTCGCACCGCATGAGGTTGAAGAGCGCACCAGACAGGCGCTTGAGGATGTAGGCCTGCCGGGGCGTGAAAGCTATCAGCTCGACGAGCTCAGCGGCGGTCAGCGTCAGCGTCTGCTGCTGGCGGCAACGCTTGCCGTGCATCCGGAGATTATTGTGCTGGATGAGCCTGTATCCGCAATGGACCCGGACGGTGCACGTTCCTTGTATAAGCTGGTAGACAAAATCCATAAGCAGTATGGTACAACGATTATTGCCGTTGAGCATCGCGTGGATTATGTGCTGCCTTACGTAACGGATATGATTGTACTGAACGAGGGCGAGCTGGTGGCGGCTGATGCCTTTGAGGCTGCTGCTCCTAAAATGTACGAAAATCCCGCATTACGTCCGTTGCTGCCGTCACTGTGGCAGATTAAGCTGGGCCTGGAGGAAAAGCTGGGCGTGGATTTGGGCGACTGGCGCAGCGAAGAGGATGCGCTGGCTGATTTTCGCACCTATGGGATTGTTGCGGCAGAAGGGAGAGCTGACTGATGTTAGAAGCAAAGGATGTCAATTTCGCTTATATGCGCGGACAGCCTGTAATCAAGGATATGGATTGCAAGATAGAGGACGGAGAGTTTGTGGCGCTGTTGGGACATAACGGCAGCGGTAAAACAACCTTGAGCCGTCTGTTTATGGCACTGTGCCATCCGCGCAGCGGTCAGGTTTTTATTGACGGTGAGGATATCGTTAAGCGTGAGCCGGCAGATTTGGCCGACAAAATCGGTTACGTGTTCCAAAATCCGGACCTGCAGATTTTAGAGGATACTGTATTTGATGAGGTCGCTTACGGTCCGCGTGCCAAAAAGCTGACGGAGGCAACTATAGAGCGTCAGGTAAACGAAGCGCTGGAGGCTATGGGCCTGACAGAGCTGAAGGACGAATACCCGCGACTGCTATCCTTCGGCCAGAAGCGACGCCTTGGTGTAGCTGCGGCATTGGCGCTTAATCCGCGCACGCTGATTTTGGACGAAATTACCAATGGCCAGGACGCGCTGGAAAAGGAAGCCATGATGAGCTACCTGCAGGCAATCAACGAAAAGCGCGGTATTACGATTGTACTGATTTCGCATGATATGGATATTGTGCGCCGTTATGCTAAGCGTGCTATTGTACTGCATTACGGCAAGCTGGTTTACGACGGTACGCCGGCAAAGCTGTTTGACGGCAGCCAACCGGTAGAGCGCTGGGGTCTGTGCCGTCCTACGGTAGCAGCCTTAGCTGCGTCCCTGGGAATTGAGGCCGCAACTGCCGAAGAATTTTGCAAGCAAGTTATTTGTAAGGAGGGAAGCAGATGAAGCTGACAGCCTTTACACAGATTATAGTTACTCTGGCGGTTACTGCCTGGGTGTTCATCCTGCCGGTAGAAGCGGTAGCCACGATTCTTGTTTTGGAGCTGGCGCTGCTGCTATACATTAAGCATGACAGAATGACGATGGCTGCTATCGGCGGCCTGGCAGTTTTCACAGGCATGATGATTTTGTTGCAGCTGCTTTTCGGCTCTCCGCTCGACGTATCTTTGATCGGCGGTCTGCGCATGCTGGTTATGACGATGGCGTTTTTGTGCCTGCTGGCTGCGAGCCGTATTCAGGACATTGCCAAGGCATTGGTAGACCGCTTCCATATGCCCTGCGAATATGCCTTCATGCTGACTACGGCGCTGCGCTTTGTGCCTAATTTTCTTACCGATAGTGGAATTACGTTGGATGCGCAAAGCTGTCGCGGCTATTCCAACCGTGGCAATATGTTCAAGCGTTTCTTTGCTTATCTTGTTGTTATCCGCCCGTTGGTTATGCGTGCGGTAGCTAAATCGGAAACACTGGCGCTTTCTATGGAGCTGAAGGGCTTTGGCGGCAACACTTACAAGAATATGCCGCCGGCACCGCTGCGCTTCGGAGATATTTTCGTACTGCTTTTGGTAGTAGTGCTGAGTACTTATCCGCTGTGGATTAAATACCTTTAAAAAAATAAAGAACTGCGAAAGCTCTGTGCAGTGTATTGCTGTACAAAGCTTTAGCAGTTCTTTTTTGTTGCGTAAGCAATCTTTATTCTCCCTTGGTCTGGAATTCAGCAATGGCAGGATTAATCAATGCCATATAATAACCGGCGACAACCTCGGGACCGGGATGCATTTTGTTTTTGAGCCACCAGCGTATCATGCCGACAAAGCTGCTGGTGAGGCTGTTGATTAAGAAGTCCTCCGGCACTCTTTGTGAGTATTCGTCGTAGGAACCGCTCATCTTGATGCTGACGTTCTGCAGCATGTAATCGCGGAAGAAGCCTAAGAACAGCGTACCGTTATCGTAATTGATGATGCCCAGGTAGTATTCGCGTTTGTCGCGCAGGTGATAAAGGATGTGTGTGATACGAGTTTCCGTGTTTTGCGGCATTTCGGAAAAATTATGTGTGGAGCAGGGAGGGATAACCGGACTGAAGATATGGTCGAAAAGCTCAAAGCAGATTTGGCGCGCCAGGTCATCTTTTGTTTCGAAGTGGCTGTAAAAGGTACTGCGTCCGACATCGGCTGCATCGATAATATCCTTAACGCTGACTTTTTCATAGCTTGTTTTGGTAAGCAGTTTGACAAAGGCATCAATAATGGCCTGTCTGGTTTTCTTTTGTCTTCTGTCCATAGTATGCCTTGCTCCTCTCCCGATAATGTACAATTTATGAAAAGTGTTCATTAAAGCACGAATCTCGATTTTTGTAGATAGATTTTTCACCAAAATTAGATTATCATATACATAGAGTTTAGTCAAGAACTTGACTTCGCTTCATGATATACTCATACTCATCAAAAAACGTAAAAGGCGTCCGGCGGCAAACGGACGCTTTTTGCGTTGTGCGCAAAAATACAAAGCCCCGCGGTCTGTAAAAGGCTACGGGGTTTTGCATTTGATGAGTATTGAGTAGAAAAAAGGGTTGAGCTGCAGCTTGTGTTGCCGCACAAGCTGCAAAGGATATAGCAAAAGCTCAAAGGGGATGATGCTTTTTACTATCGAAAATGAAAGGGAAAAGGTTTAAATAAAAATTAAAATATTGTTATATCAGAAGTGTCTGTGAAGATGGTGATGATGCAGGTGCTTAAGGTGAATATCGCCTTTGTAATGCTTGTGGCCGCGGAATTCACCTTTGTGATATTTGGGCGGCTTCGGCGGCAGCGGTTTGTTAGCTCTTACTGCTTCGCGTTGCTCGGGTGTCATACTTTGCAGGCGCTCGTGACGTGCTTTGCGCTGTGCCATATCGTCCTTAATGAACTGTTGCACTTCTGCCTTTTGGTCGGAAGTGAGTTTAGCCATTGTTTCCTTGGCGTATTTTTCGTGAGCTTCTTTGCGCTCTTTGCGCATTTTTTCTACAGCTTTTTCACGCTGCTCGGGTGTCATGCTTTTCCATTCCTCGCGCATTTTTTGGAATTTGGCACGCTGCTCCGGGGTGAGCTTGTGGCCTTGGCGATGCATTCTGTGAACCGGCGGCGGGCAGGGACGGTCTGCGTCGTTTTCATGCAGAATAGCGTTTACGCGCTCGCTCATAGAAGGCTGCGGCTGGGAATCTGCAGAGGCAGCAAAAGCGCTGGTGCAGAAAGCCGTCAAAACTGTACCGGTAACGAGAATTTTTTTCATGTTCAACATTAGAATCACTCCTTATATCTTTAAATCGTTTAGTGGAATTTTGCTTTGATTAAGGCTCGGCTTTTAGCTGTTCCTTAACTTTGCTTATATTGTACAGGCATTTTATGACTTTTTTATGTTTTTAGACTTAATTTAAGCTGAAAAATATCTTTTTTTGCGTCATACTTTTAACACACATAGACGTTAAAATGTAATATAATGAAAGAAAAGCAGCTTAAGGAGGTTTTGCGATGAAGAAAATACTTATCGCTGATGATAATAAACAGATTACGACAATTTTATCCGGCTATGCCAAAAAGGAAGGCTTTGAGCCGGTTGTTGCTCTGGACGGAGCAGAGGCGCTGGATAAATATCTGCAGTATGAGCATGAAATTGCTGTCGTACTGCTGGACGTGATGATGCCGGAAATAGACGGCTTTGAGGTTTGCCGCCGTCTGCGCAAGGAATCCATGGTGCCGATTATTATGATAACGGCGCGTGGTGAGGATTATGATAAGATTATGGGTTTGGATATCGGTGCGGACGATTATGTGATTAAGCCGTTCAGTGCACCGGAGGTGATGGCCCGCGTGCGTGCGGTACTGCGTCGCCTGGGAGCTCAGGAGCCGGCGAATGCTCAGACTCTTTCTTACGCAAATCTGTACATTAATCTGGAAAAGTATGCAGTGCAGATTAACGGCGAAGAGGTACCGTTGACAAAAAAGGAAATTGAGCTTTTATGGACGCTGGCGAAAAATTCTACGAAGGTTTTCAGCCGTGATAATCTGCTGGACAGTATCTGGGGCTATGACTATTTCGGTGACAGCCGTACTGTCGATTCGCATATCAAGCGCCTGCGCGCCAAGCTGGATAAGTACGAGCATCCGCTATGGGAAATCAAAACTATCTGGGGGGTAGGCTATCGTTTTGAGGGACACAAGGATGAATAATAAAATTGCTTTAAAGCTGACGCTGTATTTTTCGGCAGTACTGCTTGTATTTGCGCTGATTATCGGCGGTGTCTTTTACCAGTTCTTTAAGCAGCAGACGGTTGAAATCAAGGAAAAGGAAATGCGTCTGCGGGCGGAAAAGATTGCGGAAGTGCTTGGTGATAATATGGCGCGGATGGAAAGCCGCCATGATGACGGTATTGCCAACAGCAAATTTATCAGCTATCTGGATAATGTGACGCAGGAAATAGTCTGGGTGGTGGACAGCAATCGTCAGCTGAGCATCAATAAGGACAGGGTGCAGCGTCAGCGCAGAGAGGTGCAGAAGCATCATGAGCATAGCGGTTTTGGCCTTTTCAAACGTCAGATGCCGCCGATTGCCTGGAAGGAACCGCCTAAGACTCCTAAGGAGGCCTACGAAAGACTGCCGGTTCAGGTCAAGGAAAAGGTTGAGGATGGTTTTAACGGCAAAGAGTTTATTATCGAGGAATATAATCCTATGCTTGACGGCATTATGCTGACAGTAGGCAGACCGATTTATGACGATCGGGGGCAGGTAAAGGCTGTGCTTTTGCTGCATTCTCCGGTAGCAGGCTTGCAAGACGCTATCTGGTCCGGCCTGCGCATTCTGCTTATCAGCCTGCTGGTGGCAATGGCTTTGGGTATGCTGCTTTCGGTAGTGCTCAGCTGGCGCTTTACCGGAACAATTGAGAAGATGAAAAATATTGCCGAGCGCTTGGCGGAACGTGATTACACAGCCCGCACCAACATTAAGCAAAATGACGAAATCGGTGAGCTGGCGCGTACGCTGGATATTCTGGCGGAGCGTCTGGAGCTGGCAGATGCCGAAAGCCAGAAGCTGGAAAAGCTGCGCCGCGAGTTTATTGCCAACATTTCGCATGAGCTGCGCACGCCTGTAACGGTTATCCGCGGCAGTCTGGAGGCCTTGCGTGATGGTGTAGTTACGGAAAAGGCGGACGTTGAGGAATTCCATGAGCAGATGTATAAGGAAAGCCTGTTTTTGCAGCGACTGATAAATGACCTGCTGGATTTGTCGCGTTTGCAGAATACGGATTTTCCGATTGAAAAGGCATCGTTGAACCTTGTCGATGTTATACATGATGCAGTGCGCAGCGGCAGGCAGCTCGGTGCTGATAAAAAGCTGCAGATTACAGGCAGCGCGGATAAGGATATTTACATGCTGAACGGTGATTACGGACGCCTGCGTCAGATGCTGATGATCTTTTTGCATAACAGCATCAAGTTTTCGCCTGAGGGCAGTAAAATTAAGCTGGAGCTGACCGGTAACAGGCTGAAGCTTATTGACCATGGCTGCGGTATTAAGGAAGAGGATATTCCGCATGCCTTCGACCGTTTTTATAAAGCACGCAACGAGCATAATAAGAGCGGCAGCGGTTTGGGACTGGCAATTGCCAAGCAGATTGCGCAGCGTCATGATATGCAGCTTCAGCTGCAGAGCAAGCTGGGCGAGGGTACGACAATTATTATTACTCTGCCGCCTGAGCTGAAGGAAAAGGAGTATGCTGATGAATAAGATGAATTACGGCTGTGAGGGATTATGCGTTGTTATCAGCGGCGGTACGTCAGGTATCGGTCTGGCGGCGGCACTGCGTTTTTTGGCAGACGGTGCGCGGGTATATATTTTGGGACGCTCCAAGGAGCGTGGCGCACAGGCATTGTGTTATCTGGATGAACAGACGGGAAAGCAGGCAGTGTATATTTCCTGTGATGTAACGAAGCAGGCTGAATGCAAGGCTGCTGTGGCAAAAATTGCCGAGCAGGAAGGCAGGTCTGACTGGCAACTGGATATTTTGGTCAACAGCGCCGGCTTTTACCGCGAGCAGCGCTTGGAGCAGCTTACGGAAGCGGATTTTGATGCGATGATGAATGTCAACGTCAAAGGCATGATGTTCTTGACGCAGGCTGCGCTGCCTTATCTGCGCAGTAAAAGCAGCGTGGTGAATATTGCCTCCGATGCTGCCGTCAGCGGTAATTACGGCTGTGCGCTTTATTGCGCGACCAAGGGTGCGGTGGTGGCGTTTACCAGAGCGCTGGCGCTGGATCTGGCACCGAGCGTGCGCGTGAATTGCGTTTGCCCGGCAGACGTGGATACGCCGCTGCTGGCGCAGCAGCTTGCTGACGCGAACGGCGGCTATACATTGGCGGATGTGGCTGCAGCCTATCCGCTACAGCGGATTGCCGCAGCGGGTGAGATTGCTCACGTAATCTGCAGTCTGGCATCACCTGCCAACAGCTTTATGACAGGTAGCGTTGTAACTGTCGACGGCGGCCTGACAGCCGGATAAATAATATATAGCAGTAAAACAGGTAAAGAAAGTTTTCTTTGCCTGTTTTTTATATACGCAAACGTATATAAGTGATATAATTAATGTATTAAAGTATAAAAAATACAAACAAAAGCGCCAGAACCTTGCAAGTAGCATGATTCCGGCGTTTTTTGATTTTATGAAATTAAATGCGGAACTGAAATGGAACTGAAATGTTAAATTTAGCCGTTTGTGGTTATTAGATTTTCTATTTTAGCCGCTATTTCTTCGTTTGTTGTGTGGTACAGGTGGCCGTATATGTTAAGCGTTGTTTTTATATCGTCATGGCCTAAACGTCGACTTATAGCAAGAATGTTTATGCCTAAATTTATTAATAGGCTGGCGTGAGAATGGCGCAAATCATGCAGGCGGATTTTTTCTAGTCCGGCTTTTTCCGCTGCTACATTTAGTTTGTCAAGCAACGTCGATTTTGAAAAATACAAAAATAGCGGTTCTTCTGGTTCTGGCTCATATAAAAGCTTTAAATAATCATCAAGCAATGCGCATACGCTGGCCGGGATTGAAACTATACGTGTGCTTTGACTGTTTTTTGTCGGGCCGATATATCGAGAGCTGCCGATAATTGCAAGGGATTTTGAAACACTGATAGTCCTGGCCGCTGGGTTGTAGTCCTGGATTGTCAGCGCCAGCAATTCGCCAACACGCAGGCCAGAATAAAACAGCAGCGTAAACGCTGCCTTAGCTGCTGGCGTTGTAAACTTCATAGCTAAATTAAATTGTTCGACAGTCCAGAATTTGGCGCGGTGTGCTTTTAATGTGCCGATACTGCCAGCAATGCGCGCCGGGTTATTTTTCAAGCCGTAGAATTTTATTGCAAAGTTGAATAGCGCTGAAAGGTTGCCGTGTATTATTTTTTGACTTGTTGGGGCATAATGCAACAGAATATCATTTTGCCAGCGCCGGACGTGAACCGGGTTGATTTCGCTAATCTTCATAGCATGGAAAAAGGGAAGAATTGCGAAAGTAAAAATACTTTGCTTTTGCGTAACGCTTGTTTTTCTTAGCCTTACGGAACAATCAGCAATGTATTTTTCATAGATTTCTTGAAAGGTGAAATTTGGGTTCGTGGCGTATTGTGCCAAAAATTCGCGTTCAGCTGCTTTTGCTTCACGCGCCAGCGCAAAGCCGCGCCGCTTAGCCTGGTGCTTTTCGCCTTGCCAATCTGTGTAGTAGCATTTGAAATAATATTTTTTGGTGTTCTTGTCAAGATATACAGGCATTTTTTCACGTCCTTTTCGTCATTGGCTGATGTGATAGAAATATAAAGAGAGTGAGCAAAAACAATAAATTTTACGCCTTAGAACGTTTTGAAACGTTTACAGGTAGAAAGACTAGGGCAAGACAATAAAAATCAAATCTAGGGGCGTTTCCGTTCGTCAGAGGGGCGTTTATAACTTAGGCTAACAATGCGCTGAAACATAGAAAAGTGAAAAACATGGTCGCAAGGTATAACAAGCGCTTGGGATGTGGCGGCGGTGTTGGCGCTGCTATTATGTTTCGTTCCTGATGGTTTTGGTCAGCTGCAGACAAGGGCGTCTGTGTTTTACCGACACCTGGAGATGTTTCGTTCCGGGCGCTTCTGGCCAGCTGCAGACGTGCGAAAAACATATAAGCATGAGAAGGCGGCGTAGTCGCTGGCAGGATAAGCGCTTGTATACGTTTGACGTTCCGGAACGCTTGCGACGTTTTCCGCTGATTTTGCGCTTTTTATTTGCTGGTCATTTGCTGGTCATTTGCTGGCGCTGGCGGTGTTTGTACTGTGTGTATGGTGTTTTATGCGTATTGTGTTAGGTGTTAACTTTTGTTAAGGTTTGGGCGGCGGTGTTGGCGCTGGCGCTGGAACAGTCCCCCCAGGGTTAGTAAAGCAAGCAATAAATGCAGGACCGGGGCAGGCAGCTGCAGAAAATGCACGTCGCGCGTATACCCCCCTACCCTAAACTAGCGCGCCCCTATGTGTCAGAAATTCGATGGTGGTACAATCGCATTCGGTAGCTGGTTTGTATTTTTTCTTGCCTTAAAGAAAAAAGCACGGACAACAAACGAAAAGTTTAAAATATTTTCCATTTTGAATAGCGGCACACCGTCGCCAGCGCCGCCAGTCCCGGCCTTGCCTGCTGGGTGATGCTGTGCGCCGGAAAAAGCCTAAAGAAAAAGCACTTGCCGGGCGTGGAAGTGCTGGAGAGCTGCCAGAGCGTGAAAGCCGGTAGCTATTTTTTTTCGCTATTTGGTAAATGATATAATTTTACCTTATCGGTATATGGATAAAGTAATCTATACATGGAATAATTAAGAGCTTGCAACAAAAAGCCAATATCCTCTTTTTGCGTTTGGTTTATATGATCGTTGTTAATTAAATCCTTTAGGGTTTGATATGATTTTACTAAACGCCTTGCGAATTCTTCACGTTTTTGCGGTGTATTGCAAGCATCTTCTAGCAAATAAGGGTATGCGTCACGATAATCAGCAAGGTCACTAAAGCTAGCAAATTCTTTTAAATCTTCTAGTCCGCCCTCTATTCCGTATTCATCAAACTTATCTTTGAAATATTGCTCCATAAAGCCGACGTTATTTTCTTTTATAAAAGGAGCTTCAAAGAAATACAGTAAATCATTTAAAGGTATGTCAAGAATAATTGAGAGCGCTATTCTATTTTCATAAGGGATAAAGTGTATAAGGCCTTTTTCGTATTTATAAATTGCTGGCGTTTTTAATTGCATTTTTTGCGCTAAATCGCCTTGTGTCATTTTTTTGGCTTTTCGCGCCTGCTTTATTAAGTTGCCAATGCGTTCAGAATCAAAACTCACGACTTGCACCCCATTAAAATACACTTTCATATACTAATAATAGCGCAGCGGTGGCAAAAAAGCAACAAAAAAAGCAAAAAATGTCTTGACTAAAGACAAAAAAAGTGTAACAATAGAATTGTCTTAAGATAAGACAATTTCGAGAAAGGGGGACGTTCATTGTGAATGTAAATTTGTTTAAGTCTTTTGCTGTAAAGAACGGCGATAATATGGCAGATGTTGCAAAGGCGTTGAATAAGAGCAATGCAACGTTATCTAATTACTTGCACGGACGCAAGGGAGCTTTTTCATGTGTAGATATTAATGTTTTACGTAAGCGCTGGCAATTAACAAATGATGAATGTATCAGTATTTTTTTAGACTGAAAATGTCTTGAAACAGGACATTTTTTGTTGTATCAAGGGGGTTTTACCAATGACAAAACAGAAACTTTTTGCACCGCTGGCCATTGCGCCGGATGATTTCGACTTTGAAGAAGTTGACGATGATGAAGAACTTGATGAAATTGAAATTTGCCCTGGCGTGTTTGCGTCGCGTAATATTCTGGAAGGCGAACAGCGCCGGGCGCTGAACCTGCTGGAAGATGCGGAAACAGTCAAGCCGCTTGTGCTGCAGGCAGCCAAAGAGGTTACACGCGACAACTACCAGCCGCGCGAGGAAGTGGAAAATGCAAGCCGTATCTTTATGGCCGTATATGACGGCACACTGAAAGCTGATGACTTAGCGCCGCATGATTCCAGAATAGCGCGCTTTTATAAGCAGCTGCAGCGTGACGAAATGAAGGCGTTCAAACAGCTTTTTGCAATGGCTATTGAATACGGCTATAAGCTGGCGCTGGAAGGCGCGCCGGGCGCTGATGCAGCTGCAGAGGGTAAAAAGTAATGGATAATGAAAGCGTGAATATTCAGACAATAAACTACGCTGATTCCCCGGAAGCAGCGCCAGCAGCGCCAAACGCTTCAGACTTGCAGGAGCAGCCGCTACAAGAACAAAAGCATTATTTGTTAAATGCCGATGAAGTAGCGGCACTTCTGAAAATCAAAAAGTGCATGGCTTACAAAATTATTCGCGAGTGTAATTCAGAGCTGCAGGCAGCCGGGAAGCTGGTTATTCGTGGCAAGGTGTTAAAAAAATACTTGCTGAAGAAAATAGAGGTGTAGCCGATGAACAGGGAAGAGCTTCAGTTGGAAACGATAAAAGAAGTGATTTTTCTTACTGCTGCACACGTCGCCAAACTTGCAAAGCACGGCGGCCTAACATCTAGCGGCGCGGTATATGTGGCTGGAAAGCTGGATGTTCTGGAGTCTGTAATAAAAAGGGCAGCCTTGAAAGATGATTTTGAGAGCTGGAAAGAAAAAAATAAATGGTTGGAGATGTGAAAAACATGAGAAGAACAAGAGTAGTTAGGCGCTTTAATTATGCGAAAGCAGCCTTTTATGTGTACTTGCTGGCAATGATTGCGTTCGTGGGTACTAATGCGGTTGTGAAAGTAATGGCGGTTAAGGCGCTGGGGGTTAAATAATGGCGGTATTAGACTTCTGCAGATCCAAAAGAGCGGCCACGCTGACAGAAAGGGAAAGGAAATTACTGAAGTATTTCCGGCAATTACCTTTTGACAGACAAGACACGCATATTGATTTCGTGAGAATGTACGTCGATAAAGAGTTTTGCAAACGCGTTCGGGAAGATGCTCAAGCCTATATGCAAAGAGCAGAACGCGGAAAAAAAGAAAAGCCGCTTAGCGATGCAGACGCTAGGCGGCAGGCATTAAAGATTTTAGCCAATGACGAACAGCAAAGTCTTTAATACTTGAATTATAACATACAAGGCCGCCAGCTTCAAGCCAGCGGCCTTTATAAACAGGTGAAAGAGGTGAAAAATGTGAACGTATACACAAAGCTGCTAAAAGTGCAAACAGAGTTAAAAGCGCCGAAAAAAAGGCATAACGGATTTGCAGATTATAACTATAGGAGTTGCGAGGATATTTTAGAAAGTGCAAAGCCGCTGCTGAAGGAAGTAGGGGCGGTTATCCTGCTTAAAGACAGAGTAGAAGAGATTGCCGGGCGCTGGTATATCGTTGCAACGGCCGCTTTTGTTGATGCGGCCAACGGCGAACGCGTGGAAGTAGAAGGCAGCGCAAGAGAAACGGCCGCACGGCCTAAATTTGACGATGCGCAATTAACAGGAGCTGCAAGCAGCTACGCCAGAAAGTACGCGCTTAGCGGTTTGCTAGGTGTTGATGACGGCGCAGACGTGGACGCGCTGCCAGATTCCGGAAACAATGGCCGTGCTTCTGGCGCTGGTAAAGCTGCAGCCGGGCAGAAAAAGTCACTTGACGCAGACGGACAAAAAAAGTCAAGTGCTGCAGCAGCGCCAAAAACAGCGCCAGCGCCACGGCCAGCAAAGCAGACGGCCGCCAATACAGGCAGCAAAGGCCAGCAGGAGCTTATAAACGCGGTACAGGCGCAACTTTTGATAAAAGCCGCTGAAAGAAATGGCGTGCAACTGGAAAGTATTCTGCGTAGGGCAGGCATTGCCGATTTAATGCAGATGCCAGAAAAAAGCTACCGGGAAGAAATAACGAAACTGCAGCGCCGAAACAAAGAAGCCAGCGCAAGCGCTGAAGGTTCTGGCGCTGGTAAATAGCCGGGCGGTGATGCAATGGCAGATGAACAGGAGAAAAAGGAACAGCAGGAGCAGCGCGGCACGCTATTGACATTCATCAACCCGGTGACAGGTGCAGGAACAGTCAAAAGCAACTTTACCAAAATACCGAATAGCATTATTTTTGATAAGGGCGTAAAGTCGCAGGACAAGGAGCTTTATGGTATTTTGCTGGCGCTGCCTTATCGAAAAAGAAAAAGCGGCCGGGAAGGTATACTGATCAATCATGATTATTTGTGTAGGTTGACAGGAGCGAAAAACAGGCAAACAATTCTTAGAAGCATAACTAGGTTGGAAAAAGCCGGGTACTGCAGGCGTGTAAAGATAAGCGGCAAACTTTCAGAGCTGCAAGTCATTATAAGGCCGTCAGTGAGTGAGGAAGAACAAAAGAAAATTGAGGAATTGATAAACGACGTGTAAGCATGGAAAAGCGGCTTCACGCCGCTTTAAATTTATTCATGTAGATTAACAGCAGCTATTTTCAAGTAGTGTGTACAAAAATACACACTCAAAAAGTGGCGTAAACGCCGATGTGGCAAGGGTTTAGCCTTGTTTTTGGGTAGTGTGTACAAAAATACACACTACTTTTGGAAAGTCGACTCTTGAAACGCCGATGTGGCAAGGGTTTAGGGGGTAGTGTGTATTTTTTTACACCCCTATTCAATATCTTAGTAACTACTACTACAGTACTTAGGTAGTAGTATCTAGGCTATAACTACTAACTTACGCTTATTACCTAACAAGGGAATTAAGTAGTTAAGTATAAGGGCAGAAGAGCGGATAAGATTTATTAACACGCTGCAGGAGCTGGCAGCGCTGCCTTGCTATGTAGATAGCGTTATAAGAGCCGGGAAGGGTGCATAGAGCTTCTAAAGGCAATAGATACATGATTTATATACAGGTGGTTTGTGGCGCTGTGAGAAGGCACGCTAGGAAAGCGTAGGAAAAGAGAAAGGCAAGGAACGAATATAAGAGCATGGCCAGAAGCTGCAGGAATGGCGGTAGGTTCTTTCAGAAAAAGAAAAAGCTTGCGGACCGGCGAACTCCCGAAAAGAATTTAGCTGCAATTTTTCAAAAAACGATTTCCTTCCGCTGGTGTTGGTTAGAACGAAAAGTAACATTAAAGGCCAAAAACAGAAGTGGTGTAAAATGCGGAAATGAGCAAGAAGCTTAATTTCCGCAAAGCAAGGTACTTCCTAGGGGGTGGGCGGCTTGCGGTGGTCGGTCATTCCGCACGGAAACAGCTATAAAAAAATAAAAAATTTTGGGGTGGTAATGTAATAACCGGGCGCAAATAGTATGGCGGGTTAGAGCTGGCCGCCGTCCTGGTGCTTCATCAGCGCCGGGAACGCCAGCGCCAAAAAGAAAGAACCGGGCGCTGCTGCCTGGCTTCTGGTGGTTTCCGTGTTATGGTGACGTTGAAAAGGTGAAAAATAATATTTTACGTCCGATAATGTGCATTATGTTAAATATGTGCACTCTACAAATAACCGAACTTGTGCAATTCATGTAATAGTAGTATAATATAGACAAAGGAAAAAATCAAGGAAGGCAGGTGCTTTATAATGGCAAAAAAAGAAGGCCGTATCAATGCAGCGATAGATGCGGAACTCATGGAAAAAGGAAAGGCGCTGGCAGCGGCGCAAGGTATCAGTTTTAGTAGCTTGTTGTGTAAGCTGCTGGCTGCGTATGTGGAAAAGAACGCTGCCACGCTGGCGAACTACGAGAAGGCAAAGAAAGAGCTTGCAAAAAGCCTAGGCGATTTCTAGCCGGAACTGAAATGGAACTAAAATATCATAAAACAGGTAAATAGAAATTTTTTTAATCAAAAAAAGCCTATAAACAGAACGTTTTTAAGCCGCTTACATGGCTTTGATAGTAAGACTGTTTTAGTATAAAAAATACGGGAGGGTATTTTTATGGATAAAATGCAGCCAATCGGCGTACTTGATTCGGGAGTCGGCGGTCTGTCGGTTTTGAAATGCCTGCATCAGATGCTGCCGCACGAGAATTTTATTTATGTGGGTGATACTGCGCGTACGCCTTACGGCACCCGTACTGAAAAAGAAATCCGCAGTTTTGTGGGAGAAATAATCGACTGGCTGACAGCTAAAAACGTTAAGCAGGTAGTTATAGCCTGCAATACGCTGACGATGCTTGGTGTAGACAGTCTGCGGGGGACGCATCCGTTCAGGGTTGTCGGTATGTCCAAGGGGGCGCAGCAGCTGCTGGCGGCCAGTCCTCATAAGAAAATCGGCGTGTTGGCAACGCAGTTTACTATTGCCAGCGGTTTGCATAAAAAAGCTATTCTTGCTGCAGACCCGCAAGCGCAAGTTTATCCGGTGGCTTGCCCGAAGTTTGTGCCGCTGATTGAGGGCGAACAGTTTGACAGCCCGGAGCTGCAGCAGGCTATCGCCGAGTATACAGAGCCTTTTAAAAAAGCGGGCGTTGAGGCAGTGATTTTATCCTGCACGCATTATCCTTTTATCAAAGAACAAATCGAAGCCGATTTAGGGCCGAAGGTAAAGGTGCTTGACCCGGCGGCTGCCACCAGTGCCGACGCTATTGTAGCACTTAAGGAGGAAGGACTGCTGCGTACGGAAGGCAAGGGACATCTGCAGGTTTGCTGCACGGCTGATCTGGCAAGAGTTGAGCGCTTGGCTGGCAGAATGTTGCCTGTAGACGAGTGCGATTTTTCTTTAATCGATTTAAAGAAGAATTGATTGCATAACTTTTATTCCTTTCAAAAAAGAAGCAGGAATTTTCTTTTTAATGTCTAATTTATAGTAATTAAGAGCGATAAAAGGATTGCTTTTTTTGTGGCTTGCTATGAGAGCTGCCTAATAGGTGTTTATGTTACTAAATGCCGGTTTCATGATACTGTGAAAGCGTTATTTATATTTTCGCAGCTATGTTATCTGTATTGACGGATGACTGGTTACGCAAATGCTATTATATTCAAAAATAATATAAAGAAAGGTGGTAGCTGTGGAAAAGCAGGGAGTATTAAACGATAAAAAAATTGTAGGCTCGCCTATGGTGCATATGACATGTCTTGCTCTAGTGCTGTTTGCATTCTGGATGGTTTTGTCAGGCAGAACAGAAACAAAATTTGTCATATACGGTATCCTCACAGCTGTAGTGACGACTTGGGTTACATACCCGCTTCTGCTGGTCCCGAATAAGGACGGCAGTAAAAAGTATTATGTTTTCGGTTTTTCAATTCCGAAAATGATTATGTACTTTTTCTGGCTGATGTGGCAGCTGGTGCTCGCCAATATTGACGTGCTGCTGGCAACTACAGGTCAGGAGCTGAACATTGATCCTAAGGTTGTCCGCTTCCGCTTCAAGGCCGACAATCCTATGGCATCTGTTATTTTGGCGAACTCAATTACGCTGACACCCGGTACGGTAACAATGAATGTTACTGACGATGGTGTGTATGAGATTCATGCACTGACCGTTGGTGCGGCCGCAGGCGTGCTTGACGGCGGCATGCAGAAAAAGGTTGCTGATTTATACGGCGAAAAATTTGATTTTGCAGTAGTAGAGAGTGAGGAATGATTATGCAGATTATATTTTATATTATGATGGTAGCCATTCTTCTGATCATCGGTACGATGCTGCAGCGCTTGTTTAACGGACCGACAATTTTTGACAGAATGAACGCCTTGGGCGTTATCGGTGCCGATACAATTCTATTATTGGTACTTTTCGGCTATATTGACAAACGTCCGGATATGTATGTTGATATAGCGATTTCTTATGCAATTTTAGGCTTTATCGGCTCGTTGATTGTAGCTAAATTTATAGGAGGTAAAAGGATATGATTGAACAATTCGGTTTTACCTCCCTGCGCGAAGTTATCGCTGCACTGTTTCTGTTAAGCGGTCTGGTATTCTTCGTCGGCTCAGCTATCGGTATGCTGCGCCTGCCGGATTTTTATTCCAGAATCCATGCCTCCGGTAACAGTGAAACTCTTGGCTGTACGCTTTCCTTTATCGGTCTGATGATTTATGAAGGACCTACACTGACAGCGGCAAAGATGGCTTTTGTATTTTTACTTGTTTTTATGGCGAATCCAATCGGCTCGCATATTCTGAGCAAGGCAGCCTATAAATCCGGACATCCGGTCTGGACGCTGCAAAGCAAGGGCGCCAAAAAGCTTGTCGGTCTGGAGAAGGCAGACCACAGCGCTGACGAGCCTGTTGGTCATATCCGTAAGAAGACTGTAAAAACAAATCGTAATCAGGTACATAAATATCATAAGAAGAAAGGAGATAAATAAAATGGAGATTTATACTATTGAAGCTCTTTTACTTGTCTTCCTGATTCTCATTACCTGTGCAGTTATTTTCTGCAAGGATATTTTAAGTGCTGCGATTATCTACAGTGCGTTCAGCTTCTGTGCTGTGCTGCTGTATCTGATGATGGGTTCCCCCGACGTAGCCTTTACTGAGGCTGTTATCGGTACGATTTCTACCATCTTCTTCGTAGCTTCGTTGAAAAAAATTGATAGGTGGTGTAAATAATGCGTGGATTAGTTGCTGTTATCCTGGCTATTATGACAGGCATGTTCTGCTCTGTTGTAACCTACCTGCCCGAAATTGGTGACGCGAACACTGCGCCTAACCAGCATGTTACTCCGACCTATATCTCCCGTAGTGCGGAGGATACAGGCTCGCCCAATATCGTAACGGGCGTCATCATCGACTATCGTGGCTTCGATACTATGTGGGAAACCTCGGTAATGTTCCTCGCCGGTCTGACAACGGTGCTGGTGCTGACCAGCAATCCGGTAGGACGTAGACCTGAGGAAGAGCCGGAGGATCCGGAGGAAGGAGAGATTATCAAATGAAAGAACCATTTGGCGGTCTTATCCTGAATGTGGCCTTCAGAATGCTGGTGCCGTTCACGATTACCTACGGCATTTACGTTCTCTGCCTGGGTGAGTTTTCTCCGGGCGGCGGCTTCCAGGCAGGCGCATTGCTTTCTGTAGGCGTGCTGCTTGCACGTCTTATCCTGGGCTTTGATACAAAGTTCAATGTCTTAGGCAAAACCTCTGTTGTTCTTGCCGGCGTGGGCACCTTCCTGTATGCTTTTACCGGTTGGCTGACCTTGTTCGGCGGCGCAGACTTTTTCCTGAACTACAATTATATGCCGATTCATATGGAGCCGCAGCATGAAATGCATGCCATGGGTATTTTCCTTATTGAAATCGGTGTTGCCATCTGCGTAATGATGACAATTATTAATCTGCTTGATGCAATCGTGAAAAGGGGTGACGAAGATGGAAGTGCTCAATGAGTTTTTGAAAACAAAAGGCATTTATTCCCTGGTCATGATTCTTTTCTTCCTGGGTGTGTATGGCATGGTCCTCAGCAAAAACTATATGAAGAAGCTGATGGCGATGAACGTTATGCAGGTTGCCGTAATCTATTTTTATCTGTGTTTTGCACAGAAGGATGGCGCAATGATTCCTATCCAGAACGGCCTGACAACAGATCCTAATGCTTACATTAACCCTCTGCCGCATGGCCTGATGCTGACAGCAATCGTTGTAAGCCTTGGTACTACAGGCGTAGCAATTGCACTCCTCATGCGTATTAAAGAAATCTACGGTTCTGTTGAAGAAGTAGAGGTATTGAGGAGGGCTAGTAAATGACACAACATGCTCCCGTCCTAATTGTACTTTTACCTCTGACAGCATCGTTGCTGTGTATGTTATTTTCCCGTATCAGTAAAAATTTAGGTTCCTGGATAGTTATGGCTTCTATCGCCGGTGCCTTTGCCAATGCCTGCATCGTACTGCAAAGAGTGTTGGAATCCGGCGGCAAAACCTGGCATTACTGGATGGGTGGCTGGGAACCGCCAATCGGTATTGAATTTGCTCTTGATCCGCTGAACAGTATTCTGGCAGTAGTGGTAACATTTATTTCTCTGATGGTTTCGCTTTACAGCCGTCCGTTCGTCAAGGATGAGGATTGGCTGCATGTAGGCGGCTATTATACATTGTTTGGTTTGCTGACGGTAGGTCTTTCCGGTATGATTATTACCGGTGACGTTTTTAACCTCTATGTATATCTGGAGATTATGTCACTTTCCGGTTACGGCCTGATTGCCCTTGGCGGCAGAAAGTCAATGTTGGCAGCCTTCCGTTACCTGTTAATCGGTACCATCGGTGCTTCTCTGTATCTGCTCGGTGTCGGTTATCTGTATGCTATGACCGGTACTCTGAACATGGCTGACCTTGCTGCACGCGTAGTTCCGCACCTGAATTCGCCGTTGTTTGCGATTGCCGTAGCCTGCTTTATCATCGGCTTCGGTATCAAGATGGCGCTGTTCCCGCTGCATGGCTGGCAGCCTGATGCCTACACCTTCGCTCATCCGGGCGCTGCTGCTTTTATTGCAGGCTGCATGAGTAAGGCTCCGGCATATGCTTTAATTCGTTTTGTATACTATATCTTTAAGGTTGATAACCCTGTAGTTCAGAGTGCTCTCAACGTTTTGGGCATTCTCGGTGTAGCAGGTATTCTTATCGGTTCTATTATGGCGATGGCTCAGTATGACTTCCGCCGTATGCTGGCATATTCTTCTGTGGCACAGATCGGTTACATTGCAATCGGGTTGGCAATGGGTAATATGTACGGCTTCATCGGCGCCGTGCTGCACGCTATCAACCATGCTTTTATGAAGAGCAGCCTCTTCCTGGTTATCGGCGGTATTGAGTATCGCTTCGGTGAGGTCAATCTGTACCGCTTAGGCGGCATGAACAAAAAGATGACTATCAGTACGATTACCGTGCTGCTGGCTTCTCTGTCTATGATCGGCCTGCCTCCGACCTGCGGCTTTTTCAGTAAATGGTATCTTATGCTTGGTGCCTACACCGGTGCGCAGTACTTCTACATCGCTGTACTTGTTATCAGCTCTCTGCTGAACGCAATTTATTTCTTCCGTATTATTGAGCAGATGTTTATACAGCGTGAGGCTTCGCTGACCGAGGTACATCCGCATAAGGGCAAGCTGGGCTTACCGCTTTCCATGGTTATCCCGATTCTCGTCGGCGGTATCATGATTTTGGTACTTGGCTTCTGCAGTGTTGACATCGTTACCGATGTCGTTAAGTTAGGATTGCCGGAGGTGTTTCTGAGATGACTATTTTAGATTGCAGACCATTTCTGGCGGTTGGTGTATCTTTTATAGCTGCTGTACTTATTGCGTTCAGCAGACGCTGGCCTAACCTGCGTGAAACCTGGAGCGTTATCGCTTCCGTACTTAAATTCGGTATCATCCTGTCGATGTTGCCTGCTGTTCTCGATGGCAATCAGTATCAGTGGACGCTGTGCCAAATTACCGATACCGTGGGACTGACGCTGCGTACCGATCCGGCCGGCATGATTTTTGCGGTGTTGGCTTCGATGCTTTGGGTACCGATGAACTTTTATTCCATCGGCTATATGCGCTGCAATAACGAAAGCGAGCAGACCGGTTACTTTGCTGCTTTTGCTATCTGCATGAGTGCCGTAATGGGCATTGCGATGGCCGAAAACCTGTTGACCTTCTTCATCTTTTACGAGCTGCTGACTCTGGCAAGCTATCCGCTGGTACTGCATAAGCGTAACCAGGAAGCATTGATGGCCAGCCGTAAGTATTTGATTTATACCTTGATTTCCGGTCAGCTTTTCCTGGCCGGCGTTATCGCCGTTTACTGCATCAGCGGTACAATGGACTTTACTCCCGGCGGCTTCCTGACTACGGACATGGCTCCGAGATGGGTGCTGCAGGCTATCTTCGTACTGATGATTTTGGCAGGCTCCGTAAAGGCTGCGGTTATGCCGCTGCATGGCTGGCTGCCGGCAGCAATGATTGCGCCGACTCCGGTATCGGCATTACTGCATGCCGTTGCCGTTGTTAAGACCGGCGTTTTCGCCGTACTGCGTATCATCGGCTTCGTCTTTGGCCCGAAGCTGCTGGCGGAAATCGGTGTCGTTGATGTATTGGCGTGGGCTGCTGCGGCGAGCATTATTATTTCCTCGCTTATTGCTCTGCGTCAGGATCATCTGAAACGTCGTCTGGCGTTCTCCACTATCGGCCAGCTTTCCTACATCGTGTTAGGTGCTGCGCTTATTTCTCCGCTGAGCATCAAGGGTGCTTACCTGCATCTGGTAGCTCATGCTGTTATGAAGATTACCCTCTTTATGTGCGCCGGTCTGATTATCGCGCGTACACACAGAAACAATATCAGTGAGCTGTATGGCATCGGCAAGAAGCTGCCGGTAACAATGGCCTGCTTCACGATTGCTTCTCTTGGTATCGCCGGTACGCCGTTCCTCGTTGGCTTTGTCAGCAAATGGAATCTGGCACTTGGCGCTTTGCAGGCAGGCAAGCCTCTGTACATTCTCGTCTGGGTTGCCAGTGCGCTTCTGGCTGCCGGCTATCTGATGCCTGTTGTACAGATGGCATACTTCCGCAAGGATCCGCAGGAGGAGTTCCGTGAATATGGCGATATCAGCTACTCGATGCTGATACCTATCTGCGTTACAACTATTATCGCTGTTGTCCTCGGTATCGTGCCGGATATTTATCCGCACTTCTATGAGCTGGCAACAATGGCCTCCAACGCTATTTGCGCAGGCTGGAACGGAGGTTGGATGTAATGAGCAAGAAAACTGTTTACATGATAGCTGCTGCCGTGCTCGTGCTTTCCACAATCGGAGAGCTTTGCGGTGTACATCTGCACAGTCCTGCGTGGTGGCCGCTGCCGTTTGGCTATGATATTTTCTTCGGCTTTTTCGGTTGTTGGCTGCTGATTATTCTGGCAAAAATTATCATGACGCCGCTGCTGCAGCGTGATGAAACCTACTATGATGATCCTAAGGGAGGTGAGGACGATGAGTAATCTGCTTCATCCCGGTCTGATCCTCATTGCCGTGGGCGTTCTTGCGGTACTTGTGCCGAAAATGCTGCGTAAGTTTATTTTGGCTATAGGTCCGTTCTTTGCCCTCTTTGCTGCACTTTCTATGCCGGTTGGCACAGATTTGAGCATTGAGTTTTTTGGTACAGGCTATCACTTGGGCTACATGTTTGTAGATAAGCTCAGCTACGTGTTCTGCATGATTTTTGCGCTGATGGCTTGCATCGGCGGCATTTATTCCTGTCATAACGAGAACCGCATGGAAGCATTTTGCTCCATGTCCTACGCCGGCTGTGCTCTTGGTGTAACACTGGCTAAGGATTGGCTGACGCTGATTTTCTTCTGGGAAGCACTTGCCGTAACCTCTCTGTTCTTGATCTGGTGCCGCAATACTCCTCAGTCCCGTCGCGCAGGCCTGCGCTATCTTTTGGTGCACATGCTCGGCGGTAACCTGCTGCTGCTCGGTATCTTCCTGAAGGTTGGCAGCGGTGATTCTCTGATTGCAAATCTGTCTAAGGCTCCGCATGACCTTGCTTTCTGGGCAATTTTAATCGGTGTAGCTGTTAATGCGGCAATTCCGCCGGTTAATGCCTGGTTGGTTGATGCTTATCCCGAAGGCACGATTACAGGCAGCGTATTCTTAAGCTCCTTTACTACGAAGGTTGCTGTTTACGCTTTAATCCGTATCTTTGCCGGAACAGATTTCCTGATGGGCTTTGGCTGCTTTATGGCGCTTTACGGTGCTGCCTATGCGATTATGGAAAACGATATGCGTCGGCTGCTCGGTTACCATATTATCAGCCAGGTCGGCTTCATGGTTGCTGGTGTAGGCGTTGGCACTGCGATGGCACTGAATGGTGCTGCGGCCCATGCCTTCTCGCACATCCTGTATAAATCCCTGCTCTTCATGTGTGCCGGTGCGATTATCTATGCAACTGGTATCCGTAAGATTAACCAGCTCAGTGGTATGGCGAAAAAGATGCCGTTTGTGGCTGTGTGCTTCTTTGTAGCGGCGTTCTCCATTTCCGGTGTACCGTTCTTCAACGGTTTCATCAGCAAAACGATTACGATTGCCGCTGCATCCGCTGCCGGTTATGATTGGGTATATACACTGCTGGAGCTTGCCAGCATAGGTACTTTCTTATCCATTACCTTGAAGATGGGTTACTTCATCTTCCTGCGTGATGCCGATAAGAATGTAGAAATTAAAAATCCTCTGCCGAAGAATATGTATATCGGCATGGGCTTTGGCGCAGCGCTTTGCTTCCTGTACGGCGTATATCCGGATCTGCTATATCGTTATCTGCCGTTCGGTTATCCCGATTACCAGCCGTTCACTGCAGCGCATATGCTGAGCTACGTAGAAATTCTTGTCGTAACTATGGTTCCGTTTATGATGTTCCTGCCGCGCATGGAGCCTCATACAGCGCTCAGCCTCGATACAGACTGGTTCTACCGTAAGCCGATTAATTTTGTCATCGTCCGTATCAGCATGCTGCTGTGTGCAATCAGCGGCGGCCTGGGCAGTGCTTGGGGCGTACTGTACGAAAAGTTTATGGACCTTACGAGCAATCCGATGGATTTCCTCGACGCCAGACCATTCCGTAAACGCACGCATTATAATCCTGAAAACTACCGTACATCTATCGCTGACCCGATGATGATTACCTTAACGGTGCTGGTAAGCAGCATTGCTTACTTTATTGCTACGTTGTAAAATGCTTTTAAGAGCTGTCGCACGCAGGTGCGGCAGCTCTTTTATGTAGTCTTTTTAAAGTACAATTTATTTTGTCTTGTAAATATTCTTATTAGGTGTTATATTATTGATAATCATCATATATGAAAGAGGTTATCGGTATGCTTAAGGGTATATTTTTAATTATATGTGCCGCAACCTGCTGGGGAATGGGCGGTGTAGCAGGACAGTATTTGTATCAATATCATCAGGCAGATATGATCTGGCTTTGTATGGTACGTCAGATTTTGGCAGGCTGTATGTTCCTGCTTTTTGCGGCCTTTGTGCAGAAGCAGGATATCTTTGCTATTCTTAAGGCAGATACCTTGAATATTATTGAGTTTTCATTTTTAGGTATCTTGGGCGCGCAGCTGGGTTTTTATTACACCATCGGTTTGTGCAATGCGGCGACGGCGACGGTTTTGCAGTACATGGCACCGCTTTATGTAATGCTGTGGATGAGCTATAAGTCAAGAAAAATTCCTGACGTACGTGAACTGATAGGCATTGTCGGCGCACTTGTCGGTGTCTTTCTTATCGCAACGCACGGCACTCTGGATAGCCTGGCGATTTCGCCAATGGCATTGACAATCGGTGTATTGTCTGCGCTTTCCTATGCATATTACAGCATTAAGCCGGGCCAAATGCTCAAAAAATATACTGCGGCAACGCTTATCGGCTGGGGCCAGCTTATCAGCGGCGTGGCATTGATTATCTGGCGTAATCCCTTTACGCCCGCAGGTCAGTGGGATATGAGCGGTTATTTGGCTTTTGCGTATCTGCTGTTGGGTGCGACTATTGCGAGCTATGCATTTTATCTGTCAGGTTTGAAAATTGTCGGCCCTACCAAGGCGAGCCTGATTTCCTGCGCCGAGCCTTTGGCTTCTATTATCTCCGTAGTTTTGCTGCTGAACACAAAATTGGCAATGGCTGATTATATCGGTATGGCGTGCATTATTTTTACGGTTTTATTACTTTCACTGCCAAAAAAATAAACATTTTTCATAGCAGATATGATAGAATAGAATTAAGTAAAATTGCTTAAGCTAAGCAGGAGGAGGTACGGAGATGACTGATTATAAGTACAAATATGGTCATGGCTACAAGGAGTTTTCTCTGCCGGAGGAGCATGTCCTGGGCGAACTGAAAATGAAGCAGATGATGCCGCTGGAGAATTTAAAAGCAGCTGTTCTGGATGCTTTGTATCATCCTATCGCCAGCGCACCGATTGATGAGCTGGTGCAGCCCGGAATGAAAATTGCCTTTATCTGTAACGATTCAACACGTGTTGCCAACACGCATTCCTTTATGCCCATTTTGGTTAACGAAATGAATAAACTGGGCGTTAAGGATGAGGATATGCATATTGTCTTTGCTTTGGGTACACATCGCTGCATGAGCCACGAGGAAATGGTGGAGCAGGTCGGCGAGGATGTTGCCAAACGCCTGAAAATGTATAACAGCGACTGCCATGTGCAGGATGACTTCGAGTATTTCGGCGAAACAGAGCATGGCACTCCTGTATGCCTCAATAAGCATGTTTGCGATGCTGACCTGGTTATTTTGACCGGTACCGTTGTTTATCATTTCTTTAGCGGCTTTGGCGGCGGACGCAAGGCTGTGCTGCCCGGTGTTGCCGCTATGGAAACAGTTCGCAAGAACCATAGCCTGATGATGAGTCCGGAGGCAAAATTAGGCAAGCTGCATGGCAATCCTGTATACGATGATCAGGTTGAGGGCGTGCGTCTTTTTGCCAAAGAGCATAAGATGTTCCTGTTCCATTCTATTTTGGATGCGCAAAAGCAATTTCTGAAGGTTTTTGCCGGTGACTGGTATGAAGCACATCTTGAGGCCTGCAAATTTGTCGAGCAGGTTTACGGCGTACCTATCAGCGAGCCTGCGGATGTAGTTATTGCCAGCTGCGGCGGTTATCCTAAGGATATCAATATTTATCAGCTGCAAAAGACGATGGATAATGCTTGGTGTGCTGTTAAGGATGGCGGCGTAATCATTATTCTCGGTGAATGCGAAGAAGGCAGCGGCAGTGCCGCTCTGGAAAAGGCATTGGAAGAAAATCCTTCTCCGGAAGCTATTAAGGCGGAGCTGGAAAAGAATTTTGTCATCGGTGCGCATAAGGCTTTTGCTATCACCCGCCTGATGAAGAAGGCGCATTTTATACTTGTTTCCGCTTTAGATAAAGAGCTTGCAAAAAAATTGCTGTTTGAATCTGTGGATGATGTAGATGCGGCTATGAAGCTGGCAAAAAAATATGTCGGCAAAGATTATAAGGTTTTACTGATGCCGCAGGGAAGTCTGACAGTGCCTGTGTTGAAAAAATAAAATTTTATAAAAAAATAAATGACTCTTGCCTTTTACGATGATATCAGATATAATTGTAATGTTATTAGTATGTGATTAAGTAGAAGGGGAGAACGTTTGTGAAGTTAGATATTGATTATAAGGCTATAGGACTGAGGATAAAGGCCGCTCGTGCCAGAAAAGGATTAACTCAGGGCAATATAGCTAATCTAACTGGTCTGTCAACTCCGCATATCAGCAATATAGAAACCGGTAATACTAAGCTTGGCCTGCCTACAATTATTCATCTGGCTAATGTACTGGATGTTTCTGTGGACGAGCTGCTGTGTGACAACATTCATCACAGTGAGCAGATTTACTGCAATGAGCTGGCTGACCTGGTTAAGGATTGTTCCGTAGATGAACTGCATATTATTTCTGAATTAGCAAAGGTCATCAAGAAGGCCGGTATTAACAGTGCCAAGAAGGTCAGAAAGCGCCGTACTAAGGCAGAGATGGCAGCAGCTAAGGCAGCTGAAGAAGCTGCAATGCAGATGGAAATTTAATATAGCTTTTGTGCTACTGTAGCTCAGCTGGTAGAGCAACTGATTCGTAATCAGTAGGTCGCAGGTTCAAATCCCGTCAGTAGCTCCATTAAAAAATCAAGCACCCATGCGGGTTTTCGCGTGGGTGCTGTTTTTATGCGCGGGTAAAAATAATGCTTGTTGGTTGTAATTTGGTTTCAATTTCGCTTTGCGGTAACAGAGAATTTGGCTAGAAAATAGATGCTCTGCAATAAAAAAGCCGTTGGTCAAACCAACGGCTTAGTAAATTCTGGTGGAGATAAGCGGGATCGAACCGCTGACCTCTTGAATGCCATTCAAGCGCTCTCCCAGCTGAGCTATACCCCCATATTATATATTTATCTTACAAAAGATGGCGGTGTTTGTCAAGTAAGCAAAAGCACTATAATTCAGTAAATTAGCGTGTAAACAGAATTATTTTATATAGTGTAAGAAAAACAAAACAAGTCTGTTTTTAAATTTACTATATAATTAAAATGCTTGCTTGTGGCTATGATGTAAAATAAAAGCAGAGAATCTGCGGGGATGCGGCAGGCGCTTTGAAAAATATATTGTGCATAATTTATTTAGAAAGATTAAATAATGATATAAGCAGAAAATCAGTCAAAAATTTGACTAAATGCGTGAAAAGTATTAAAATATAAACGTTGTATTAGCTTCGTAAAAAATAAAAGCATAGCAGTTTAATAGATATTAAAAAGAAAAGGAGTATCAGGATGAGTCAAAATTTCTTGGAGCGATGTAATGAGAAAATGCAATCAATATATGATTGTTGCGGAAAAAAAGTAAACGAATTGTATGCTAAGCTGGCAGAAGAAGTGCAATCATTATATAATCACTGTAAAGCACAGGCAAGCGAACTGGTTGCCAAGCTGTTAGAAAAAGTGCAGTTATTATACAATGGCTGTTTAGAAAAAATAGTTGCGATTGTTGCTCAGGTGAAGGCCGTAATAGCTGTTGCCGCAGCTGTTGCAAAAATTCAACTGACTATGCTTGAGCGTCGCGTGCGTCTGCATGTTATGAGCATTGTGAATAAGCTGCAGGCTAAGCAGCAGGAGATTGTCGGACGTATGAAAGCACGCTATCATGCGCTGCTCAGTACTTGGCGCCGCAATCAGCATTTTACCTTCTGGTTTATTCCGGCAGACGGTCAGAATATCGCTAAAACCCATGTAAAAAAGACTCATTTGAAATATGCTTTGACAGCAGTTGCTTCATTCCTTGTTTTTGTGTCTTGTACTATCGGTGTACTGGCTCATTTTGCTGTGCAAAACGAGCAGCAGAAGCAGGAGCTGGCTGCTTATAAGCAGACTAAATCCGAGCAGGAGCAGACTATCAGACAATTACGCCTGATGGCAGAAACCAACCAGAAAAAGCTGGCAGCTTTGTCTAAGCTGGAAGACCAGGTTCGCAGCCAGATGGAAAAAAGCGGTGCACAGCTTCCTCCTAAGAGCAATGCTTCCGATTATGCAGGTCAGGGCGGTCCTGTATTGGGTTCTGCCAACCCAGCAAACATTGTGTTGGAGCAGGAAAAGAACATCGGTCTTGAGGCCGATGCGAAAAAAGTTGATTTAGAAAATTTGCTGAGCGCTATTGAAGCTGAGAACTATCGTCGTGAGGTTACTCCGAGCCAATGGCCTACCAGTGGCGGTTATATTTCCTCTTCTTTCGGCGGTCGCGCTAATCCATTTGGCGTTTATGGCCGTGACTGGCATCCTGGTATTGATATTGCCACTGATTATGGCGAGCCGGTTTATGCCAGTGCAGCCGGCTATGTACAGCAGGCTGGCTGGTATGGCGGTTATGGAATTTATGCACGTATAAACCATGATTATGGCTATCAGACAGCATATGGTCATATGAGCCGTGTTGTCTGCAGTGCAGGACAATATGTGAAAAAAGGCGAGATTATCGGTTATGTAGGCAGCACCGGTTACAGCACCGGTCCGCATCTGCATTTTGAAGTTATTCATTATGGTGAACAGGTTGACCCTTCCAGCCTGATGTAATTGTAATCGGTAATTAAATATTGAAAATCTTTAAGTTCGTCGTGCTTTGTGCGACGAACTTTTTTTAAGCGAAAAAGAAATAAATTTCAGAAATATTATTTACATATGTTCTGACAAATGCTACAATGAGGGTGACGAAAGGAGCGGATAAACTATGCTTACGTTGGAAATGTTGGAAAAAATGCTTTTGGCAGCAGCAGTTGAGCTTGAAGAAAAAAGTAAAATGCTGTGTGAGCTGGACAGCGTAGCCGGTGACGGTGACCATGGCGTTACTATCGCGCGTATGGCAGAGTCCATGAAAAACAAGGTAGAAGCGCATGACAGTGCTAATATTAAAGATTTACTTGATGATTTGAGCATGGCTTTTATGAACAGCAACGGCGGCAGTGCAGGACCTTTATGGGGAACTGTTTTTGGCGGACTTGCCGATGCTGCACCTGAGGATGCTAAGGAAGTTTCTTTGGAAGAGCTTCACGCTATGCTGGCTCAGGCTAAAGAGGATTTTGAGGATATTTCCAAAGCTAAAATCGGTGATAAGACAATGGTTGATGCTCTGTATCCCGCACTTGAAGCAGGTATGACTGCCGAAGGTGATGCGAAGGCTGTCTTTGCAGCAATGGGTAAGGCTGCAGCCGAGGGCGCAGAAAAAACTGCTGACATGGTAGCACGCTTCGGCCGTGCTAAAAACGTCGGTGAACGCAGCCTGGGTACGAAAGATCCCGGTGCAACGTCTATTTCTATTCTGCTGACAGCAATGGCTGCGGCAATCTGATTTGCTGATAAAGCGCAAGCTTAAAAAACAATAAAATAAATAAAAACGGAGGCGTCATTATGCAAAAATTTATTAACAATCCGGAAAATCTGACAAGTGAATTATTGGAAGGTCTTGTGTTATCTAATCCTGATATCATTACTCTGGAGCAGGGAAACCTCATTGTAAACAAGAAGTTGGCAGAGGCAGACCGCGTAACTATCGTAACCTTGGGCGGCACCGGCCATGAGCCTGCTATCAGCGGCTTTGTCGGCGAAGGTATGATTGATATTTCTGTTGCAGGTAATATTTTTGCTGCACCCGGCCCTCAGGCTTGCGTAGAAGCAATTAAGATGGCTGATAAAGGTCATGGCGTACTTTTCGTTGTACTTAACCATGCAGGTGATATGCTGACCGGAAACCTGACCATGAAACAGGTGAAAAAACTGGGCATCAATGTTGTTAAGGTTGTAACTCAGGAAGATGTTGCCAATGCTACGCGTGAAAACGCTGACGACCGCCGTGGTCTGGTTGGCTGCGTTCCTCTGTACAAGATTGCCGGTGCTGCAGCTGCTGCAGGCAAATCCTTGGAAGAGGTTGCTGCTATTGCACAAAAATTTGCTGATAACATGGCAACTATCGCTGTTGCTACTAAAGGTGCTACTCATCCCGCAACCGGTATGGAAATCGCTCATATTGCCGAAGGCACCATGGAAGTTGGCATGGGCCAGCATGGTGAAGGCGGTGGCGGTACTCAGCCGATGAAATCTGCTGACGAAACAGCTGCAATTATGATGGACGCTCTGCTGAAGGATTTGGACGTAAAAGCAGGCGAAAAGCTGATGGTTGTTATCAACGGCAGCGGTGCTACTACTCTGATGGAACAGCTGATTGTTTTCCGTGCCTGCCATAAGCTGTTGGCAGAAAAAGGCATTGAGGTTGTGGCAAGTGCTGTAGGCGAAATACTTACCGTACAGGAAACCGCAGGCTTCCAGATGTTCATTGCACGTATGGATGATGAGCTGCTTGGCTACTGGAATGCTCCGTGCCGCACTCCGTACTACAGAAATTAAGCAGGTGATTGAATATGGCAGATAAAGAAGGTAATGTACTGGCAAAAGACTATGGTATCGGCATTGCTCCGCCGGAGCGTCCGTTCCCGGTAAAGGGACACGCATCCGCAGGCTGGGGCATGCAATCTCGTCTGGGACAGATTTTTGCTGATGACGGCCGCACTATTATGCTGGCTTTTGACCATGGTTATATTATGGGTTCTACCGCAGGTCTGGAACGTCTTGATCTGACAATTCCGCCGCTGATGCAATATGCGGATTGCCTGATGGCAACAAGAGGCGCATTGCGGACCTGCATTCCCGCTAACCATCATAAGGCCGTTGCTCTGCGCTGTACTGCTGACACCAGCGTACTCAAGGACGACATGAGCTTTGGCAATGTGGGCGTAGAAATTGAAGATGCTATTCGCATGAATGCTTCTTGCATGGCAGTTCAATGCTTTGTAGGCTCTGCAGGCGAGCTTGACTCCCTGCGCAATTTGTCTTATTATGTAAATATGGGCGAACGTTTTGCAATTCCTGTTCTCGGTGTTGTAGCAGTTGGCAAGGAGATGGAGCGTACCACGCGTTATTTCTCCCTGGCTACACGTCTGCTGGCCGAAACCGGCGCACATATCATCAAAACCTATTATTGTGATAACTTCGAACAGGTTACTGCTGCGTGCCCCGTACCTATCGTAATTGCCGGCGGCAAGAAGATTCCTGAGCGCGACGCACTGGAAATGGCTTACCGTGCCGTAAATGAAGGTGCAGCCGGTGTTGATATGGGACGCAACGTTTTGCAGGCTGCCGCACCGAAGGCTATGCTGCGTGCAATCCGTATGGTTGTACACGAAAATGCAACTCCGGAAGCAGCTTATCATGCTTATGAGTTATGGCAGAAGGATGTGGATTAAATGAAAGAATTTATGCATGTCGGCGTACCGACGACTGTTGCAAGAGAAGGCGAGATTTATGCGGAAGGCATAAAAACGCATCTCATTACTCCTGATACCAATGAATTTCATATTGAATACCTGCGTTTCGAAAAAGATACTCCGTTGCCGGAAGAGCTGCAGACCTTAGTGCATGTAGCTTATAAGGTTGATGACCTTGATAAGCAGCTGGCAGAAAATAAGGTTATTGTTGAGCCCTGGATGGCTGATGAGCATACCCGCATTGCTTTCATCATGAAGGATGGTATCCTGTTCGAATTAATGGAAGAAGTTAAATAAATGCTATCGGTTCATGAACGGGCACAGCTTGTAGCTGCTGCCCGTTTATATTATGAAAGCAATCTGACGCAGGCGCAAATTGCGCAACGCCTTAATGTGTCACGTCCATCTGTCAGCAAGATGCTGGCAAGAGCGCGTGAGCTGGGAATTGTGCATATCGAAATCCGTGCCGGAGATGAGGGAAAGGCGGATTTGCTGCAGCGTCTGCAATCTAAATATGCCTTGGCCGGTGGCTGTGTGCTTACAGATGAACAGGACGAATTGACGCAGGCTATGCATTATCTTATGGCTGAAACAACGGCTGACAAGAGCCTGGCTCTGGGCTGGGGTTATGCCTTGGGTGAGGTTGTGCTGAAGGCTGCGGACTGCAGCAGCTATACGCAGGATGGCATGGTATATCCGCTGATTGGTATGGCAAATTTTCCTAATAAGGGCTATCATCCGGATGAGCTGGTGAAAATATGGGCAAGCGCCTGTGGCAGAAGCTGTTATATGCTTGGCTGCAGTGCTTTTCCTGATTCCGAGGAGGAACGCGCAGAGTTGGAAAGCAGGTCGGTTTATCAGCAGCTTCTGCAGCAATGGTATAGTCTGGATGCTGCTGTTGTATCTATCTGCGGCTATCCTGCCGTGCCTGATGAAGCAACGGCAACCCGTTTCGGCGATGCGTTGGAACAGCAAAAGGCCGTAGGAAGCTTTTTGTCATATTATTATAATCAGCGCGGTGAATTCATCAGCGGTAATAATGATTACTGCATGCATATTCCGTTGGCACAGCTGCGCCGTTGCAAGAAGCTGATAGGCATTGGGCTGAATGCCGGTAAAAAGGCGTTGCTGGGTGCTTTGGCAACAGGTCTTTTTACCAATCTTGTTGTCAGCGAAGAGCAGGCTAAGGCTTTGCTGAAATAATTTCATTGATGATTGACTGCCTCACACTATAAGTGTGGGGCAGTTTTGCTTTTTACAGAAGAATATGTAACTTTTTATACAGTATATATACAATAAAAGTTAAAATAAGGAAATTTTTCCAGAAAACTTTACAAATTAAATATAAAAGCATAAAATAATCCTAACTACATTCATACGATAATTTGTAGCATGGAAGGATGGTAGAAGATGATTTCTCTCAAAAGCAACAAAATTAAAGCATTGGCAGCCGGCCTGATGCTGACCCTCGCCTTGGGGGTATTAGGCTGCGGCGGTGACAAAAAGGAAGCAGGTGCAAAGGCTGAAAAGGTTAATGTAGGCATTGTACAGCTGGTTGAGCATGAGGCGCTTGATGCAGCTAACAAGGGCTTTATTGACGGCTTGGCATCGAAGGGCTATAAGGAAGGTCAGAACATTACTTTTGACAAACAAAATGCTCAGGCTGACCAGTCTAATCTGCAGAACATTGCTCATCGCTTTGTAAATAATAAGGTTGATTTGATTTGTGCTATTGCAACTCCTGCAGCGCAGACTGTAGCAAATGTTACCAGTGATATTCCTATCGTTGCAACTGCTGTAACTGACTACAAAACCGCTAAGCTGGTTAAGGATAATGCTAAACCGGGTACTAATGTAACCGGTACAACTGATATGAACCCTGTTTCCGAGCAGCTGGATTTGCTGCTGAAGCTGGTTCCGAATGCTAAAACCATCGGCACAATTTATTGCTCCAGTGAGGTTAACTCCCAACTGCAGGTTGAGCTGCTGAAGAAGGCTGCAGCTGCTAAGGGAATTACCGTAAAGGAAGCTACTGTTTCTACTGTTAATGATATCCAACAGGCTGCCCGCAGCCTGGCAGGTGATGTACAGGCAGTATATGTACCTACCGACAATGTATTGGCTTCCGCTATTCCTACTTTAATCAGTGTAACCGAGGAAGCAAAGCTGCCGGTTATTTGCGGTGAAGGCGGCATGGTAAGAGCCGGTGGTCTGGCAACATTGGGTGTTGATTATTACCAGCTCGGCTTCCAAACCGGTGTGATGGCTGCTGATATTCTGAGCGGTAAAGCAAAACCGGCTGATATGGCTATTCAGGCACAAAAAGAATTTAAGCCTACCATCAATCTTAAGGAAGCAGCTAAGATTGGTTTGAAGGTTCCTGAAGATTTGCTTAAGGGTGCAGATGTTATTAAATAATTAAAATTTGGAGCCTGCCGTTAAAAAAGCAGGCTCTTTTTTCGCTAATAAGATTGGGAGGAATTGGGAAATGATTAGTTTGCTGATACCTACAGTGGCACAGGGCTTACTGTGGGCGTTGATGGCTCTTGGTGTGTATGTGACATTCCGAGTGTTGGATATTGCTGATTTGACGGTAGAAGGCAGCTTTCCGCTGGGTGCGGCAACAGCTGCTTCCATGATGGTTGCAGGCTTCGGTCCTCTGGCAGCACTTTTGGGTGCCTGCATTGCCGGTATGCTGGCTGGTATTATAACCGGCATTTTGCATACTAAAATGAAAATACCTGCTCTGTTGGCCGGTATTTTGACCATGATTGCTTTGTATTCCGTTAACTTGCGTATTATGGGTAAGGCTAACTTATCCCTGCTTGGTGTGGATACTACTTTTAAAATTGCCAAGTCTATGATGGACCTGTCAATGGCGCAGACAACGCTTGTTGTTGGTCTGGCTGTAACCGTTCTGGTGGGCTGCTTCATGTACTGGTTCTTTGGTACGCAGATTGGCGCTGCTATCCGCGCTACCGGCTTCAACCAGCAGATGATTCGCGCTCAGGGCGTAGATACTGATGTAACGATTATCCTTGGCTTGCTTATCAGTAATGCTCTGGTTGCTGTTTCCGGTGCTCTGGTTGCGCAGTCCAACGGCTTTTCCGATGTCGGTATGGGTACAGGCACAATCGTTATCGGTCTGGCATCCGTTATTATCGGTGAGGTGCTTTTCGGTACACGCAGCTTTAAAAACTGCCTTATTTCCGTAGTTTTAGGCTCTATTGTTTATCGTATTGTAATTGCAGTTGTACTGGCTATGGGTATGCCGCCAAACGATCTGAAGCTCTTTACCTCAGTGCTGGTGGCAATTGCTTTGTCCATGCCGCTGATTAAAAGTAAATTCGGTGCCAGAAAGGCGGTGCGTTAAATGCTGCATGTAGAACACGTTTCCAAAACATTTTTCCCCGGAACTATCAATGAAAAGAAGGCTCTGCAGGATTTATCTCTGCATCTGGAGCCCGGTGATTTTGCTACAGTTATCGGCGGTAACGGTGCCGGCAAATCTACTACGCTGAATGCGATTGCCGGTGTTTTCCCGATAGATAAGGGCAAGATTATTATTGACGGTGAGGATATTACCAAAAAGCCGGAGCATAAGCGTGCTAAATATATCGGCCGTGTATTCCAGGATCCTATGCTTGGTACTGCTGCCGGTATGATGATAGAAGAAAATCTTTCTCTGGCGGCTCGCCGCGGCGAAACTCCCGGCTTGGGCTGGAGCCTTTCCAGCGATCAGCATGACCGTTTTTATGAGCTGTTGAAGGAGCTTGATTTAGGCCTGGAGGACAGAATGACTGCAAAGGTCGGTCTTTTGAGCGGCGGTCAGCGTCAGGCACTTACCTTGCTGATGGCAACGCTGAAAAAACCGAAGCTGCTGCTTTTGGACGAGCATACGGCAGCACTTGACCCGAAGACAGCGGCGAAGGTGCTGGCACTTACGGAAAAAATCGTAACCCGTGATCAGCTGACAACGCTGATGATTACCCATAATATGCGCGATGCTTTGCGTTACGGCAACAGACTGATTATGCTGCATAACGGCAGAGTAATTATCGACGTTAAGGGAGAAGAAAAGCAGCATTTGCAGATAGCCGATTTGCTGGATATGTTTGAAAAGGCAAGCGGCTCCGAGATGGCAAGTGACCGGTTGCTGCTTGGTTGATAGCCTAAAATTCTTGGTGGTAGACATAAGTTTACGATAGGTAAACAAGAGTACCATAAAAAAAGAATTTTAGCATTTCACTAGAAATTTAATAGCTTCATAACTAAAATATAGAGGAAAGTAAATAAAATATATGAAAAAACTCTTGCGAAATCTGAAAAACGTGGTAAACTTTAAATAAGTGCTTTATTAGTTTAAAAAATTTGTCGCAAGTAAACCGAAAGGCGGTGCTAGAAAATTGCAAGAGGAAATTAAACTTATTGGTCGCAGAATCCGTTTGCTGCGTACCGCAAAAAATCTGACACAAACAGGGTTGGCAAAGGAGATGGGGATTTCCCAGACACACCTGTGTAATATAGAGTGTGGCCGTGTTCCTGTAACTCTGCCCAATCTGCTTAAGCTGCATAGCTTATTAGAGTGCAACATGAGCAGTTTCTTTGTTGATTTAGATGAACAGGCTGATGCCAAAGATAAAGATATCAGCTTGGAAGAAGTTCTGCAAATTGTAAAGTTGTTAAAACAAAAAGGTTAAGCACTTCTGCTTTACGAGGAGAGAGAGAATTTTAAATAGCCGGTGCAAGGTGAGTGAGAGTTTGATATGTACCCAGTTTTCTGGACACCGCTAAAAATTTGAATAATTATATTTA
>ENA-UONW01000539-UONW01000539.1-human-gut-metagenome-genome-assembly--contig:-CS52-NODE-539-length-55738-cov-5.740693_pt1 | contig 55738 bp, 48 predicted proteins | sample MGYA00242463_ERZ724010 | MGnify/ENA metagenome assembly ERZ724010 | reverse complement strand
AAGAAAAGCCAGGTGCCCGGGTTGAGCACATCCGCCCGACAGTCGTAGCCGAGGCAGCCGGAATCCCGCCGCGAAGCTTCGAGCAGCGGCTTCAACAGCGCTTCAAGTTTGTCCGTCTCTTCCTGCCGGACGGACAACAATGCAATGATCTGAAACATATCTCCTCCTGTTGGATTGTCTCATTTACTATACCTCGGCTGTCACCGGAAATCAACCTGCAATTCAACTCTTTCTCCGGCCATGACCGGCCTTCTCCCGATTCTGATAGAACTCCCGGTACTGTCGCGGCGGAATGCCGGTATTCTTGTGGAAAAATCGTGAAATATAGAATTCTCTGGTAAACCCCAGCTCCGCCGCCACCTCCTTGACCCGACAACCGGGCCGCAGCAGCAGATCCGACGCCCGCCGCAGCAGAAAACGGGTCAAAAACTTTTTCGGCGTCACTCCGATATCAGCGGAGAATTTGCGGGAGAAGACGTCCGGCCGCATCTTCATGAATTCCGCCAGATGTTCCACCGTTGTGGAAGCCGAAGCGTTCGCCGCAATGAAATCGATCAGCGGCCGGTACTCCGGGCGGCGCAACAGACCGGTCGACTCCGGGCCCAGCCGTATCAACGTCCGCGTACAGAATCGATACACCGCGCTCTTGAGTTCACATGCCGCATACAGCGACCTCCCTTCCTTCAATCCACTCCACGCCTTCGCGGCAAATTCGGGCTCGGAATACACGGTGACCGGCTGTTTCTGAAAGATGTCGGTTCCGCCGAAAAGATCCATGGTAAAGTGCACCGACAGAAATTCCAGTTCCGGCGTAAGGTGCACCTCCACCTCCCGGAAGCAGGGCATGAAGTAGAGCATCCCCGGCTGAAGCGGGATAATTTCTTCCGTCTCCCGGTCGCAGATCCGACTCCTTCCCGCCGTGTCCTCCCTGATGAACAGCAGTCGATTCACCGGATGCATCGAATGAACAATATCACACCGTGCCCGGTTCACGTCAAAATGTGTCACCTGCAGGGTCAACCCGCCGAGAAGTGAAAAAAAGTCGCCTTCCGGTTCCATTTGTCAAAAAAGTATATTTTTTCGTACAGGTTTATCCATTCTCTTTTCTCTTTTTTTAAAGTATAATATAGAAAAGACAAAATACAAGACTCCGTCAAAAAAATTCTGTCTGGGAGGCAAGATATCATGGAACGGTTCGATGATGCCAGACCCCGTCTGGAAAAACAGTATGAACAAGTACAGTATGATCCGGCAAGCGGCCTCTCCCCGGAGGCGCTCCGGCAGGAGTTCGACGCGGAGTGCGCTCGCCATCCCGGCGAACCGCGCATTCTCACCCGTGCAAGATTGATGCGCCTCATCTGTGAAAAAGCCCGCATCGCGCCGGAAAAAGATAATTTTTTCGCAAGCAAGGTGGATGGCGGCGGATTGATTCAGCAATGGAAGCGGCAGTGGGGCCAGGAGATGTGGCACAAGGAATTCGGCTTCCAGTCGGACGGCTGGTGTTCCATGACCGATCTGAAGGAGCACGCCTGTCACTACTGCGTCGACACCAGCCACACCTGCCCGGACTGGGAAGCGATCCTCTCCCTCGGCTTCCCCGGCCTCAAGCGCCGGGCGGAACAGGGCGGTGATACCCCCTTCCACCGTGCCGCCGCCATGGTGTGCGAAGGGGCAGCCATCCTCTGCGAGCGACTCGGGCGGGCATCGGACAACCCCGCACTCGAAGCGCTCGCCCACCGTCCGCCGCAGACCTTGCGTGAAGCGTTTCAGCTCGCACTGCTCTACCACGATCTGCAGGAGATAGAGGGCGAAGAGGTCCGCACGATGGGTTGGTTCGACCGGCTCTACTTGAACTTCTACCGCGATGACCTCGCCGCCGGTCGGCTGACCCGGGAGTCGGCGAAGGAGCTGATCAAATACTTCTGGATCGCCTTCTACGCCAAATGGCAGGGAAAGCGGTTCGGTAAAAATTTCTGCTTCGGCCCGGAAGTCAACGAACTCTCCATGCTCGCGCTGGAGACCTATTATGAACTCAATACGGTGGATCCCAAACTTTCGCTTCTGCTCACGCCGGAAACGCCGCAAGCCTTCCTCGAACTCGTCGCTCGGAACATCCGCGACGGCCGTACCGCCATCGTCTCGCTCAACTATCCGCTGGTCGTGGAAGGACTGATCCGCCACGGACGCACTCCGGAGGACGCCCGGCGCTGTATTCCGGTCGGCTGTTACGAACCGGCGGTCTTCGGCCGGGAGATCTCCTGCTCCGGCGCGACCCACTTCTTTCTGCCGCAGGCGGTCGCCCTCTTCCTCGAAGAAAAAGGCGCGTACGCCACCTTCGAGGAGCTCAAACAGGCCTGTTTCCGACGGATCGCCCGGGAGATCGCCTACATGGAGGAGCAGCAGCGCCGCTGCGAATCGATCTGGCCGGAAATCAATCCCGCTCCGTTGCTTTCGGCCACTCTCGCCGACTGCATCAGCAAAGGGCGCGACATCACCGAAGGTGGAGCGAAGTACAACTCCACCGCCTGCGTGGTGAGCTATCTGCCCGAAGCGGTCGATTCCCTCGCCGCCATCGAATATCTGGTCTATCAGGAAAAACTCTGCACTCTCGACGAACTCCGGAAAGCCCTCGCCGCCGACTGGAAAGGGTATGAAACTCTTCAGCTTCTCGCCCGGAACCGCGCGCCGAAGTGGGGCAACAACGATCCCGCCGCCGACCGGCTCGCCGTCGAACTTACCCGCTTCGTCGCACCGCTCATCAACGAGGCATCCAACCGGCGCGGCGGCCGTTTCTTCGCCTCACTCTACGGCCAGATGGTGGTCGAACGGGGCAAGCTGATCGGCGCCCTGCCCGATGGACGGAATGCCGGAACCCCGGTGGCGAAAAATCTCGACGCCTGCATCTCCATGGACCGCAACGGCATCACCGCTCTGATGGAATCGGTGGTCAAGCTCGATCTCGCCGCCTTTCCCTGCGGCACCTGCCTCGATCTGATGCTCCACCCGAGCGCCGTGCAGGGCACTGACGGCATCACGGCAATTGCGGCAGTCATCCGCACCTTTATCGCCGAAGGCGGTTCGGGGCTGCAGTTCAACATCTTCGACGTGGAGACGCTCCACGACGCACAGCTTCATCCGGAAAACTACCGCAACCTCCAGGTGCGCGTCTGCGGCTGGAACGTCCGTTTCACCGATCTCCCCCCGGAGGCACAGCAGACCTTCATCGATCAGGCGGGAGCGATTGCAGGATGAACGCGACACTGGTGGATATTAAACGGTTTGCCGTCCACGATGGCCCGGGCATCCGGACAACTCTCTTTCTCAAGGGGTGTCCTCTGCGCTGTCTTTGGTGTCACAATCCGGAGAGCGTCCGGCCGGAACCGGAACTCGGGCTGCTCACACGCCGCTGCACCGTATGCGGCCGGTGCGCCTCCGCCTGTCCGAACGGCGCCCACCTCTTCATCGGAGGTACTCACCGGATCGACCGGATCAGATGCACTGCCTGCGGAAAGTGCGTTTCCGCCTGTCTCAACGATGCGCTGATCCTCTACGGCCGTTCCATCTCGCCGCAGGAGGCGGCCCGCGCCGCACTCGAAGACCGCGCCTTCTACCACCATTCCGGCGGAGGCGTCACCGTTTCCGGCGGCGAACCGCTGCTGCAGCCGGAGTTCTGTGCCGAACTCTTTCAGCTGCTGCATCGCGAAGGGGTCTCCTGCGCGGTGGACACCTGCGGCTGCGTGCCGTGGAGCGCCTTTGAAACGGTCCTGCCGGTCACGGATCTCTTTCTCTACGACCTCAAAGAGATCGATCCGGAAACGCACCGCCGGGCGACCGGCGTCTCCAACTCCCGGATCCTCGAGAATCTCCGGAAACTTGACGCCACCGGCAAGCCGATTGAAATCCGCATGCCGATCATTCCCGGCATCAACAATTCCGACGCGGCGATCACCGGTGCCGGACGATTCCTCGCCGGCCTTGCGCACCTCTCCGGAATCCGACTGCTGCCCTATCACTCGCTCGCACATGACCGCTACCGGGCGGTGGATCACCCCGACACGCTGCCGGACGTCCCCTCCCCCGCCCCGGCGGAGATGGAACATATCGCCGGAATTCTCAAGTCGTTTCACCTGAATGTTATTCATTAATTCATCACCAGCAAGTTCAAAGGAGGACCCCATGCCCACACAACGTTACCGGAAAGGCGCCGCCCGGAGAAAGGGGCTTTTCGACCGTTCCACCATCGTGCCGCGTCTGAAAAAAATTTCCCCCGCGCTGGCCGATGCGATCGTGGAGTTCGCCTTCGGCGACATTCATTCCCGCCCCGGCCTCGACCTCAAGACCCGTGAGCTGGTCATCATCTCGGCGCTCGCCGCCCGCGGCGGGCTGGAGACCGAACTCGCCGGCCACATCCGCGCCGCCCTCTGCGCCGGATGCACGAAAGAGGAGATCCTCGAAGTGATGCTTCAGCTCGCCGTCTACGCCGGATTTCCCGCCGCCGTCAACGGAACCTTCGTCGCCAATCAGATCTTCCAGGAAACCCATGAGGAGAAGAAAAAATGATTTCGAAGCATTCCGTTCTTTCTCCGGCCCGCCCCCCGAAATCGACCGCTTTTACCCTGATCGAACTCCTCATAGTAATTGCGATCATCGCCATTCTGGCAGCCATGCTGCTGCCGGCGCTCAGCCGGGCGCGTGAGGCGGGAAGACGCACCACTTGCATCGGCAATTTGCGACAGGTCTACAACGGGCTCATGCTCTATGCGGGAGATTACGGCGACTGGATGCCGCAGGCCAACTACGCCGCCAGCTGGAGCCGCGATATCGAACCCTACTTGAAAACAACACCTGATCACACCTGGGATTTTGCCAACACCAATACCGGAATTCCCTGTTCCGCAGGAGCATACGACCAGCCACGCGGGATTCTTTTCTGTCCCTCGATGAGCGCATCACCGGTCGCTTCCCCTTCCTGGCGGGGAAGCTCCGCTCCTGCGGACCTCCCCTTTCTGCCGAGCTATTCCCCGCTCATCGCCGTCTACGACGACAACGGCGGATGGCTCACGGAGGAGATGCTCGCAACCTCCAAGATATATCATCGCCGCCTCAACCGCATCCTCAACAATGCCGCCATCATGGTGGACAAGGACTGGAGCAACGCGACCGACAACTGGATCCGCTCCAGTCTCGCCCAGCTCTCAAGCGCGCAGATTCAGCTTGACAGTGAGAGCTCTTTCGGCTGGAACCACAACCGAAGCACAAACATTCTGTTCAAGAACGGCAGTGTGAAAACCGCGCCTTACACCGGAACCAAAGTGCTTTCCTTCGCCGGAACCTGGGAATGAGACTGCGGTACAGTTTTCGCCGATTCTCCCGGCTACTCGCGGTAGAATCGGCGATATTCCCCCGGCGGAATGTTGGTGTGCTTCCGGAAAAAGCGGGAAAAGTAAAATTCGTTCCGGAACTTCAACCGGGCCGCCACCTCCTTCACCCGGATGTTCGGCGTAAGCAGGAGATCGGAGGCGCGCCGCAGCAGCATCCGCGTCAGAAACTCCTTCGGCGCGACCCCGAAGTCCGCACGGAACTTGCGCGAGAAGATCTCACGGCCCATGTTCATGAACGAGGCAAGCTCCTCCACGGTCAACTCGGCGGAGAGATACTCATTTACATAATCGAGCAGCTCCCGGTAACGGGCGTTTTTGAGCATCGGGTTGCGGGAACTCTCCTCGCCCCCCTCCAGCAGGCCGGCGATCAACTCGTTCAACACCGCGTTGAAGCGGCAGCAGTCCCGGATCGACCACGGTTCCGCGGGCAGCGCCGCCACCGCCTCCGCCATTGTTCCAGACAGTTCGCGAACCGGACTGCCGGCAAACAGATCCCCGCCGCCGAACAGCTCCAGATTGAAATGAATCGAACGGTATGCGAGATTCCGCTCCTGAAAGATGTCTATCTCCCGGAAACAGGGGTAGAAGTAGAGGCGATGTTCCCGCATCAGGAATTTGCGGTCGGCCCGATAATCGTAGATGTAGGCGGAGTTTCCGGCATATTCCCGGATGTAGAGAAGGCGGTTCACCGGATGGCAGGAGTGAAAATTATGCACGGCGGAAACATTGTCGTGAAAATGGCTCAGATGCAGCCGCAAGCCTGCGTGAAGCCGGAAAAATTCCTTTTTATCCTCCAGAATCATAAAAGTATAATCTTTCGACTTGTTTGTACATTCCCATCCGGAACATTTTCATGTATAATTAATATAAAAGCTGAACCGACGGAAAACAAGAATATGGAGAAAAAAATGACAGATTTTCCTTCCGTGCCACACCTTTCTCTTAAAGGATGGAACTTTCTGTACTACAAAATTCAAAGCAGCAATAACAACAGAATAAAATTTAATCAATCCGAATTTTGTACTTCCGTTCCGGCCACAGGAATGGAGACCGGCTCCTCCGATTTTCATCGCCGTTGAAACGCCACACCAAAGAGAGGATGATGAAATGGAGATAACTCCCGCAAAGTATAAATTCAGCCGTCATAGAATTCAAATTCCATTGGAGTAAACCGCCAGATGAAAAAACACATTTTTACCTTGATCGAACTCCTCATCGTGATCGCGATCATCGCCATCCTGGCCGCCATGCTGCTGCCGGCGCTGAATCAGGCGCGACAGCGCGCCTCCGCGATCAGTTGCATGAGCAATCTCAAGCAGACCGGATTTGCTCTGTCGGTCTATGCGGACAGTTTCAACGACTACTTTCCCGCACCACTCTATTTTCAGGATGATCCCTATCGAGTTCCGTGGGTTGGCACGCTTCTGCTGACCCAGTCCGGTGATATGACCCGAGAAGAGGTCGCCGTCGAAGAGTCTCTCCGCTCCTACAGCGTCGACAAAAATGTGAGCAAAACCAAACCCTACCGCTGCACCGAAGATTTCAAACTCGGTAACGGGTACGGCATGATCGTCCACCAGACCTTTGGGCTGAGCGCAACTTACAGCGGCCGCCGCACGCTGGTCGAAGCAACCAAACGCAATTCCATCCTGCGGGCCGACGATTCGCTCGGCTACATCGCCAAAGGCAGCAGCCGGACCATCATCGCCGGTGATTCCATGCAAGGCACCAGCCGTCGAGCCTACTGCGTCATCAACGATAATTATGCGACCGACACCAGCGACAAGGGACTGCTGATCACCCGCCACGGCGGCAACGCCAACGTCCTCCACCTGGACATGAGCGCCTCCTCCCGGGACCAGTCCGAACTGGCTTCGCTCTTCCACATCAAAAAAATGTACGATAAGAACAAATTCTTCCGTCAATTCCTCTGATTTCCACCCTCTTCACACAGAAAGGCTTATTCATGAAACAACTGTTCTTTCTTCTTTCCACGCTTTTCACGCTCCTCCTGCCGGCGGAGAATCTTCTGCCGAAGACAATGAGCTGGGAGATCTGGCGCTGCTGGGTTCATCCTGAGTTCCGGGTAAATACCCCGCGAAAAGAGTACTTCCGCAACAACGCCCTGTGTCTGAATATTCCGCTCCAGAAGGCGGAGTGGAGCAGAGTGCTTCTCTACAAGCTCGTCCCGCTCGATGAGGGGCAGGACTACCGCCTCACCTTCACCGTGGAGACCGGCCGCGCCGCCGAACTTGTCGTCGCTTCCGGAATCCGCCAGAAGCCGCACTATCCGAATTTTCAGAGCAAAAAGTTGACGATCCACCCCGGCAAACTTCAGTATGACTGGTCGTTCCGTTTCGTCCGGAAGCCGGGGTACCCCGCCGATGCGCCGACCGCACTCTCCTTTTATCTCGGCAACTTCATCGACACCACGGTGACCGTGAGCAACGTAAAGCTCGCCAGAGTGGAGCCGAGTCCGCTCCCCGCCGACCGCTGGACCGCCTTTGTCAACGCCTCCGTCTACCGGGAGGCGCCCCGAACAATTCCGGACAAATGGTTTTACTCCGCCAACGGCCGCGAGGAGACGGAAATCCATCCGATCCAGGTGACCGCCGTCAACGGGAAAATCAACTGTCTGCCGCTGATGCCGAAGCATGAGCCGCGCAGCTGTATTCTTCTGATGACCGAAATCGACAGCGACCGCGACCGCACCGTCCGGCTCGGATTCGCCGCCGACTGGTATTTCACCTTCTACTGCAACGGAAAGGAGTTCTACTCCACCAGCCGCCTGAAAAAAGCGGGCAACGGCACCCGGCGCTTCTCGCCGGACAACCACCCGGTGGACTTCGAACTGAAAAAAGGCAAGAACACGCTGGCGATCAAAGTCTTCCCCGGTTCGGAAAGCTGGTTCCTCCAGTATGGCGCCACCCGGAACTCCCCGCGCCATCAGGCCTGGCAGGACCTCGCGGAGTGCTATCTGCCCACCGTCACGCTGAAAGACGGCAACGGCTGGAACCGCGCCGCGCTCGGCAAGCTCGTCGTTCAACCGGGTACCGCACTGGACTTCTCAGCTTCGGTGCCCGCCCCCGCCGGCAAGTTCGGCCACCTGATCCTCAACGCCGAGGGACAACCCGTCTTCGAAAATGCCCCCGACACGCCGGTCCGCTTCTTCGGCTGCAACGCCCCTTTCCGGGGACTCTATCCCTACGCAACCAACAAGCGGTGGGACGGCGTGCATCTCAAAGACAGTCCCACGATGAACCGGGATGAATTCGAACGGTTCGCCCGGGAATACGCCCGCGCCTTCCGCGCTCTCGGCATGAACCACATCCGTTTTCACATTGAATCTGAATGCTGGCACGGCACCCGCGAGGAACGCGACCGCCACTGGTTCCTGCTGGCCGAGCTGAAAAAACAGGGCTGCTACCTCAACATTTCCCTCTACGATCATCAGGGCAGCGCTCGTAGTGATTCCCATCCGCGCCGGATCGGCCTGCTCCTTCTGACCGATGAGGCAAAAACGCGCTTCCGGGAGAACGCCCGGACCATCCTCGACACCGTCAATCCGTACACCGGGCTGAAACTCAAGGACGATCCCCAGCTGGTCGGCGTTGAATTCAGCAACGAGGAGGAGGGCTGCATCCTCTGGACCAACCTCAAAGAAACCAAAGTCGGCCCGAAAGAGTACGCCCTCTTCGATCTCCGCTTCCGGGAATTTCTGAAGAAGAAATATTCCGACATCGCCTCCCTGAACCGGGCATGGAAAAGCAAGTTCACCGATTTCGATGCCGTACATGTGCCCCGTTATCTGCTCTCCGTCTGTGCCAAGGATTCCCCGCGTTCCCGCGACTTCATCGAATGCTGTACCAGCCTCCAGATGGCGATGATGGAGTTCTGCACCCAGGTGGTGCGCGAACTCGGATACACCGGCCTAGTCGGTCAGTTCGACGTGCCGGTCTGGTTCGGCGACAACGCCGTCCGCAGCCGCCATTCGCAGTTCGCGCTCGGCCACAGTTACTGGTCGCACGCCGTCAGAATCAATCTGTACCAGCAGCGGGACGCGTTCCGCGGCTCCGGCGCCGCCACCATGCAGAGTTCGATTGAAAGCGCCATCCTCTACTGGCGCAACCTCGCCGCGGCGAAATTCGCCGACCGCCCCTACTTCGTCACCGAAACCAACCACTGCATTCCCAACCCCTACTCCTACGAATTCGGCCTGGTCATGGGGGCCTATTCCGCCTTTCAGGGATTCCGCGCACTGCTGCCGCACAGCTACCCGGTCTTTCTGGAGCCGAAACGGCTGGAACCGTTCGCAATCGGCAGCAATCCGGTGGCGAGAGCGTCGAACATTCTCCTCTACTCGCTCTTCATGCGGGGTGACGTTACGCCGAGCCGTCACAACGTCTCGCTGGAAGTAGCGCCGGAGCTCCTGCGCTACTTTCAGCCGGTTTCACCGGAACAGACCAAACTTGCGCTGATGACCGGATTCAGCCTCTCCTTCCCCGGCACGGAACGTCCGGAAGGGGTGCGGCGCGACGTACCGGTCACCCTCGCGCTCCCCGCCACACGCACCGACGGACTCTACAAGCCCGAACTCGACGACGCCGTCGGCGCCGGAAGCGGCCGGGACCGCAAGTTCAGCGCAGCGGAATTCACCCGGACACTGCGGAAAAAAGGCGTGCTCCCCCCGGGAAACCTCTCCGACCCGCAGCGTGGCATCTACCAGAGCGATACTGGAGAACTCACGCTCTACACGCAGCAGAAGAAACTGGAGGTCCGCACTCCGCGCACCCAGGGTGCCTGCCTCACCGCCGGAGATTCGGCGAAACTCGGCGACTTCACCATCGAATCGACCAACATCGACGGCTGCATTGCGCTGACTTCTCTGGACGGGAAAGCGCTCTCCTCGAGCCGGAAAATGCTGCTCGTCTTCTCCACCTATCCGGCCAATCGCAACGGGAAGATCTCCTACACCGGCGGCTTCTGGCACGGCTGGCAGAACGGCGACCCCGTTCCCATGCTGCGCAGCGGAAAGTTCCGCGCCACGCTGAAGCATCCGCAGGCGAACCGCTTCACGCTGCACGCCCTCGCGCTGGACGGGACCCGGCGGGAAGAGATTCCGCTCCGGTCGGAAAACGGCACGATTCTCTTCGACATCGACACAGAGAAACAGCCGGAAATCTCCGTCTGCTTCGAACTGACCGCCGAATAATCGGCGAGACTTTTCTTCCCGCCGCGCCCTCGATTCCCGCAGGGGCGGCGGAGTTTTTTTTTCAGTACCGCCCGGCGAACTCCCGGCGGTATTCGAGCGGCGGAATCCGGTATTTCGCCTTGAACAGCCGCGAAAAATAGAATTCATTGCCGATCCCAACCCGTTCGGCAATCACGCCGACCGTCTCCCCGGTGCCGACCAGCAGCGAAGCGGCCTGCTGCAGCCGGCATTGAATCAGAAACTGCTGCGGCGGAAGACCGGAAACCGCTTTGAACAGGCGGCGGAAATGGGCGGGTGTGAGGTTCCGCTTCCGCGCCTCGACGCAGAACTCCCACGCCCTTTCCGGATGTCGGCGTACCTCGGAAACCAGGTGGCCGAAGTACTCCTCCTGAAACGCCGGGACCGGCGGTCCGTCCGGCTCGGACTCCTGTATCTGCAGAAGCAGATCCTCATAGAGCAGCACCGCCCGAGGCGGCACCACCGGCGCCGCATGACGCAGAAGCGACATGATCCGCAGCATCGTCTCGAGAAAACGCTCCGGATTGCGCACCTTCCGCAGCGGATGCTGATTGTCGATCGGCAGCAGCCCGCTCTTCACATACGCCTCCACCCGCTCGCCGTAAGAGCAGATAAAGTTGTGATGCCGTGTCTCCCCGGGCATATTTCCATATTCGAAAAATGCATCCGGATGGCTGATGAAGACGTATGCCCCTTCCACTTCGAAGCGTTCCCCATGATCGATCCGCAGCCATAGCTTCCCGGCATGATTGTACTGAATCCCGTAATAAATCGGCACATGGTGGGACTCTCCGCGGAAGTCCGGAGAGGAGTGGTACAAGCTGAAATAATGACCGTCAAAAAAATTCATACTCTGAAAATCTTCGTTTTGTGCAAAAAGAGGTTGTTTTTCTCCATTTGAAATCAGATTTTTCGACGTACTTTATGATAAAGGGAAAAATATCCCCGTTCAACCAAAAGTCAAGGAACGCAACCATGGAAACAATGAAAATCGGGTACATCGCCATCTCCAAAGCCAGCTGGATGACTCCCAAAATCGACGCCATCGCCAAACGGACGTTCGAAAATCTCCAGACGCTCCCGGCGGAAATCCTCTACCACGGCGTCACCACCACCGAAGGGGAAGCCGCGGCCCGGGCTGAAGAGTTCGCCCGCGCCGGCGTCGACGCGGTCGTGATGCACTTCGTCACCTTCCCGGTCGGAGCGACCATTCCGGCGGCGGCAACCCGTCTCGACGTTCCTTTCGTTCTGCTCGCCAATCCGGAAGAACCCGGCCCGGGCAAGATGTGGGAACAGAACTCCTTCTGCGGCGCCAACATGGCGGCCCACGGCCTCAACCGGCTCCGCAAACGCTACTGCTTCGTCATGGCCCGTCCGGAAGAGACGGCCGAAGCACTGAAAAAACCGCTGGCCGTCGTCCGCGCCGTCAAGATGCTCCGCAATCTGCGGATCGGTCTCGCCGGCGGACGGGTTCCCGGCTTCTACACCTCGAATTTCGATGAGCTTCTCCTCCGCCGCGAATTCGGCGTCGCCGTCGAAGTGCTCGACCTGCTCGAAATCGTCAAGACCGCCGACACCCTCACCGAGGCGGAACTCGCCGCCGCCCGCAAGGTGGTCAAGGAGAGCGCCGCCAAAGTCAACGCGGTCTCCGCTGCCGACCTCGAACTCGCCGCGAAAATGTACGGTTCCTTCCGCAAGACGGCAGAGAAATATCAGCTCAGCACCTACGCGGTCCGCTGCTGGCCGGAGTTCTCCGACCTCTTCGGCATCGCGCCGTGCGCCGTGCTCGGCATGCTCTCCGACACCGGATTTGCCACCAGCTGCGAGGGAGACGTCACCGGCGCCGTCACCATGAAGCTGCTTCAGGCGCTCGCCGGCGGCGGCATCCCCTTCTTCGTCGACCTGATCCAGTATGACACGCAGAAGAACACCGGCGTCATCTGGCACTGCGGCGCCGCGCCGAAAGGCCTCTGCCGCAATTTCGACGAAACCGAACTGCGCCTGCACATGCGTGTCGACGGCGGCGACAAGAAAGGAGTCACCAACGACTTCTCGCTCAAAGCCGGCCGCGTCACCGTCGCCAAGTTCGACACCGACGCTGACGGAAAAATGCGCATGCTGATCGCCCCCGGAACCGCAATCGACACCGAACCCTTCCTGCGCGGCAATCCGCTGACCATCCATTTCGACGGTGCAGTGCCGGAGCTGATCGACACCATCATGAAGAAGGGCTTCGAACACCATTACGCGGTCATCCACGCCGACGTCAAGCAGGAACTGCTCCAGTTCTGCGAATGGTTCCACATCGAACCGGTCGTCGTCGGCTGAAAGGAAAGGAACTTCCATCATGCAGAAGATCACCATTGCCGCCCAGATGTTCAGTTTCCGCAACTACATCAAAACTCCGGCAGGAGTGCGCGACACTTTCCGGCGGCTGAAACAGATGGGGTATGACGCGATCCAGCTTTCCGGCTCGATCGCCCCGATGCCGACCGCCGACCTCGCCGCGATGCTCCGCGACGAAGGGCTGACGGCACCGACCAGCCACTCCTTCGCCAAAACCATCGTGGAAGAACCGGAAAAGGAGGCGGAACGGCTTCTCGAACTCGGCTGCCGCCACACCGCCTACCCCTTCCCGCACTGGCGGCCGACCGGCGAAGGTGAAGTGATCGAACTGGCCCGCGAGCTCAACGAGGCTGCAAAACGTTTCCGCGCCGCCGGTGTCACGCTGGCCTATCACAACCACTCCATCGAATTCGAACGGTTCAACGGCCGCACAATGCTGGAGATCCTCTACGCTGAAGCGCCGGAGCTCGACGCCGAACTCGATACCTACTGGGTTCAGAAGGGCGGCGCCGATCCGGTCCGCTGGATTGAAACACTCGCCGGGCGCCAGCAGGTCCTCCACCTCAAGGATTACGGGATGAAGCCCTTCTGCGACTGCAACGGCTCGGTCATGATGCCGGTCGGCGAAGGCAACCTCGACTGGGAGCGGATCCTCGACGCCGCCGACCGGGCCGGAGTCACCTGCTGGGTGGTCGAACATGACGGCGACACCAGCGATCCCTTCGGCTCCTTCGCTTCGAGCATCCGGTTCCTGAAAGAGAAATTCAGCAGGTAAATTGCATGAAAAAAATCCAAGTCACCATCTGGAACGAATTCGTCCACGAGCGGGAGGAGGGGCCGGTCGGCGACCACATCCGCACCCTCTATCCGGAAGGCATCCACGCTTTTCTGGCAAAAGCTCTCGCCGCGGACGATCTCGAAATCCGCACCGGCACTCTCGACGAGCCCGCCCAGGGGCTCCCCGACGAGCTGCTCAACCGGACCGAAGTCCTGATCTGGTGGGGGCACTGCGCCCACGACCGGGTCGATGACGAACTGGTCGAAAAGATCCGGCTCCGTATCCTCTCCGGCATGGGGCTGATCGTGCTCCACTCCGGCCACTATTCGAAAATTTTCCGCCGGATGATGGGCACCAGCTGCCGGCTGCGCTGGCGCGAGGTCGGGGAAAAGGAACGGCTCCGCGTCGTGGCGACCGGCCACCCGATCGTCGAAGGGGTTCCTGAGACCTTCGCTCTGCCGCACAGCGAAATGTACGGCGAACGGTTCGATCTGCCGGACGACGGAAAGATTATCTTCATGTCCTGGTTCGAAGGCGGCGACGTCTTCCGCAGCGGAATGCTCTTTCAGCGCGACGCGGGGAAGATCTTCTACTTCTCGCCGGGCCACGAAACCTACGCGATCTATCACGACGCCAACATTCAGCGCGTGATCGCCAACGCGATCCGCTTCGTCGCGCCGGCGGCGATTCTGCCGCCGCGGGTCACCCCCTGCCCCGAGCCGTCGGAACCGATCCGCACGCCGAATCCGCTCGCGGCGCTCGACACCAGCGCCCTTCACGCCAAACAGTAAGGAAAGGAATCCATTCCCATGTCCAGAATCATCAAAGTCGGCATCGTCGGTCTCGGGCGCGCCGGGATCGGCATGCACTCCTCGGAGGTTGCCGAATATCCCGACCGTTTCGCCATCGCCGCCGCCTGCGACCACGCGAAGGAGCGGCTTGAGAATCTGCCGGATCGCTTCAAGGGCGCCAAACTCTACACCGATTACGGCGAGATGCTCAAAGACGACAATGTGGAGCTCATTTCGATCGCCACCCGCCATCCGGAACATGTCCCGATGGCGCTTCAGGCGCTGGAGGCGGGCAAATACGTCAATATCGACAAGCCCTACGCGCTGAACAACCGGGAGATGGCGATGCTGGCCGAGGCGGATAAAAAGTATCCGGGGAAGCTCTTCCTCCGGCACAACCGCCGCTTCGAGGCCCCGTTCCAGAAGGCGATGAAGCTGATCGCCACCGGCGTGCTCGGAGAAATCAACACCGTCAAGCTCTACCGCAGCGTCGGCTACTGCCGCCGCAACGACTGGATGACCATGACCGAATTCGGCGGCGGGCTCTTCACCAACTGGGGGCCGCACATCATCGATCAGGCGTTGCAGTATCTCGATTCCCCGGTGGTCGATCTCTGGGCGAACATCCGTTCGGTCATCAGCATCGGTGACGGTGACGACCACATCAAGCTGCTGCTCAAGGCGGCGAACGGGCGGGTCGCCGACATCGAGATCTCCGGCGCACACACCCTCCCCGGGCGCGAACTCGAAGTGCAGGGTTCGCGCGGCACGCTGATCTATCCGGTCGACGGCAGAATCAAAATGCGCTACGTCGACCCGGAAATCGAATTCAAGCCGCTCAAGCCGCATCCGGAAAATCCGCCGATGAAATACGGCAACTTCGATGAAACACTCACCTTTATCGAGCAGTTCGTCGAAATTCCCCCGGTTCCGATGTCGGAGATCTGGAAGCACATCTATGACGCCATCGTCAACAATGTCCCCTACCCGATCACCATCGAAAACGGTATCGCGGTGACGGATATTATGGAAAAGGCGTTCCGCCGGAGCAACTTCAAGCCCGCGGAACGGTTTCTGTAAAGGAAGCGTCTCGATCGTCGGGCGTACACCGGAAACGAGAGTTCCGTGGACGCCCGACGTTTTTCTCCCGTCAGGAAATGACTCCCCACGCCCGGAGATCGGCTTCCAGTTCCGCAGCATCGAATACCTTGCCGGGGCGCCATTTGCCGTTATATTCGAGCGTCGGCACCACCCAGTCGTCGCCGCCGTTCACCTCAACCACCTTCCGAACGACCTCCGGCGGCTGCTCCTCGATTTCGAGATATTCGTAGGGAACTTCGTGCGCCTTGAGCCACTCCACCGTCCGCCGGCAATGCGGACAGACATTCCACGCATACACCTTCAGCATGATGCCACAACCTCCTTTCTGTGATATTTCCGGTACCATATCACGAAAAATTCGGGTTTCAAGTGGATATTTTCGTTTCCCGGAGTACATTACCTGCAGGACCCGCGGCAAGTGAAGAAGGAGGAGAGCACTATGCAACGATTTCTGATACCCGTCCTGTTACTGCTGACATGCGCCGGCCTCTGTTTCGCCGCTCCGGAGGACTCCCTCTCACGTGCGGAAGAGGGAGAGACGACCGTGAAAACCGGGAATGACACAGACCGGGAACCGTCGGCAGAAAAGAACGACAGACAGGAGGAAAGCGAAATCGACCGGATTCTTTCCGGAGAAGAGACCATTCCGCTCGTTTCCGAAGAGGAACTTGCCCAGACGCTCGGACAGAAGGTGGATGCCGTGCTCGACTGGTTTCATCGGGAACGCCATGCCCTTTTCGTCCTGCTCGGCGGCACGGTTCTGACGCTTGTGATCGGAACGGGAATCGGTTTCGGCATGCAGAAAATCATCAGTTCACAACGCGCCGCCAAAGAGAATTCCCTGCGCTGGCAGCTCATCTGGGCGCTTTCCCTGCCGCTGCTGCTCCTGGCGATTCTGGTGACGCTCTTTATCCTGATGCTTCCGGTGTTGCAAACGCTGCCGCGACTTTACAAACTGGATGCGCGGCTCTTTTTCACCCTGGTGACCCTGATCGCCACCTGGACGGGCATGCGCCTGATCTCCGTTCTGAGCATGCGCATGTCCCAGTATGCCGCCAGCGCCGACAACAATCTGGATCTACTGATGGTGGAGATTACACGCAAGGTACTGAAAATCAGCCTGATCGTCATATCGCTCCTCTTCATTGGCCAGAGCATCTTCAATCTGAACATCACGACGTTGCTCGCGGGCGCCGGCGTCGTCGGCCTGGCGATTGCTTTCGCTTCACGCGAGACACTTGCAAACTTTTTCGGCACCCTGGTCATCATCATGGATCGACCGTTCCGATGCGGCGACCGCATCCAGGTCAACGGCGTCGACGGGCTGGTCAAGTCGGTGGGCATGCGGAGTACCCGAATCCTGACCGCAGATGAAAGCGTCTACACCATTCCGAACAGCCGGATCGCCGAATGCGATATCGAAAATATCAGCAATCATGGAGTCATCCGTTTCGCCTTCACAATCGGACTGGTCTACGAGACTCCCGGAGGCGACATCGAAAAGGCGATGAAACTGCTCCACGAGATCGTCGATGATTTTCACGGCAAGGATCCGCAGTCCCGGCAACCGCGCGTCTTCTTTGAGAATCTCGGCGGCTCGGCGCTCAACCTCAAGGTCATCATGTGGTTGAAAACCACCACCTACGAGACCGAAGAAAAATGGAGAAGCGAGATCAATCTCGCCATCGTCAACCGATTCAACGAGGCCGGCCTCAACATGGCCTACAACACGGTAACCAGCTATGTGCGCGGCGACCCGGCGTATCCCTTCCGGCTGGAATCGGCCCCCGCCGCAACGGAGCAGAAGGGGTCGTAATCATCCACGTCGAATCGGCGATTTTTCAAGGAATTTCTACCCGGCGGATATTGACTATTCCATTTGTCGGGCTATGTTAAAGATACGAAAAGAAACCGTTTCAAACATCAACAGAAGCGAGGTTACAGATGTATTACACCGGATTTGCGGACGAAGCTTCGGTCGGTCTGGCCGGACAGATCAAGGCGACGAAGGAACTCGGCTGGCAGTGTATCGAATCGCGCGCCATCGACGGGGTGAACATCCACGATCTGTCGGAAGAGGCGTTCGACCGTGCGGCTGGGATGCTGGAGGATTCCGGCGTCAGGATCAACTGCTTCGGAAGCGCAGTGGCAAACTGGAGCTGGAGTGCGCTCAAGGAAGAGGATTTTCAGAAGACGCGCGAACAGCTCAGCCGGGCGCTTGTCCGGATGAAGCGGCTCAACTGCACCATGCTGCGCGGCATGAGTTTCCGTGCGGAATGGAACCGCCCCGCCTTCGATCCGGAGGTGGAGAAGAATGTCTTCCGCAAGGTCAATGAGCTTGTCCGCATGTGCGAAGAGGCTGGCGTGCTCTATCTGCACGAGAACTGCAACAACTACGGCGGCATGTCGTGGAAACACACGCTCAAACTGCTCGATCATGTCAAATCCCCGAACTTCAAACTGGTCTTTGACACCGGCAACCCGGTGATCAACTTCGACCGGAGCAACGGCGACGCCCTCGAACATGTCCAGAGCTCGTGGGAGTTCTACTCTCATGTAAAGGAGTTCATCTACTACGTTCACATCAAGGACGGGAAGTTCATCGGCCGCGGGGAGAACGGTTTTGCCAAGGCGGAATTCACCTTCCCCGGCGAAGGAGAGGGCGACGTCGCACGCATCGTCGAGGATCTGCTGCGCAATGGTTATGACGGCGGATTCTCGATGGAACCGCACATGAAGCTGGTGTTCCACGATTCGACGCCGAGCGCAACCGCCGATGCAGAGCGGTATCAGAACTATGTCGAATACGGTCGGCGTTTCATGAAGCTCGTCGACGGCATCAAGGCAAAGTGCGGCAAATGATCCATCTGCCCACGACGAAGAGGCGTCCGGTCGAAAAACCGGGCGCTTTTTTGTTCCGGGGGGCTCCAGATTATTGTCTGACTCCGGATGAGCCGGGACCTGTCCCGCGAAGAAACGGAACTCCACAGGATGATTCCGTCAGAGGGGATACCGCGAAAAATCCACTCTCCCGGAGGATGAGGTGGAATTTTTATTTGCATTTCTCGGCTTTGAAGCTATATTCATCCGACAGATAAAACGGCCCGTCGGCCTCATCCATTCGCCGATGTGACGCCGAAAAGGAGAACCTTTTTGAACCGCCGGCAAACCAGACAACGCCGTCGGCAGGCAGTTCCGACAATTGTCCTGCTGCTGCTGCTGCAAATCTTCAATGGCGTGGACTGGAATTGTCCGGCCGGCTCCCACCACCCGTGCGGCGATGCCGGCTGCCGCCAGGAACACCTCACCGAAGCCATCTGCCAGCAGGATGAGAGCAATCTTTTGGAAGCGGTATGGATGCAGATTCATCTCCGGCCGACTCCGTTTTTCCTGCCTCCGCTCTTCCCGGACGGTATGATGTCTGCCGGATTTTCAAGAGAGCAAAAACTGTCGGCGAAGCGAGATCACGCTCCTCCGACGGAGGAACTACAGCCCCTGCGATGTTGAAACCGGCCTTCTCCGTATGCACATTTCCCAACCTCACTTTTTTCAAAAAGGAATTTTCATATGAACGCATTTCGCAAATATCTGGTCGAATTCATCGGTACCTTTTTCCTGATTCTGACGATCGGTTCAACCAGCACCCTTAACAGTTCCGGCGTCATTCCGCCGCTGGCGATCGGAGGAATTCTCATGGTGATGATCTACGCCGGCGGTCCGATTTCGGGAGGCCATTACAATCCGGCGGTCACGCTGGCGGTGCTGCTGCGCGGTGCAATGCCGAAACGGGACGCCATCCCGTACATGATTGCCCAGGTGCTCGGCGGCATCGTCGGAGCTCTGGCGGTCTTGGAATTCAAGCATCGTCTGGATCCGGTTCCGCCGTTCAACTTCCGCATTCATGACCTGCTGCTTTCGGAATTTCTCTTCACGTTTGCACTGGCCTACGTGGTATTGAATGTCGCAACCCTCAAAAAAGCTGCGAACAACTCCTACTTCGGACTCGCCATCGGCGGCACAGTGATGGCGGGAGCGTTTGCTGTCGGCGGCACGGTTTGTTCCGGTGCATTCAATCCGGCGGTGGAAATCGGGCTTGCCTGCATGAAACTCACGCCGTGGAATAATATCTGGCTGACCATTCTGGCCAATCTGGCCGGAGGCGCCGCCGCAGCCGGGTGCTTCTATCTGATTCATCCGAAAGCGGACCGCGATTGAGGTGAAAATCATCCGGGCCGGGAGCTGGAGGGCCGGGCGTTCTCCAGACTCCCTCCCCCCGGATTCGATCGCATCGCCGATTATCCGTAACGTCGTGATACGCAAATTCAGCGCCCCTCTCACGCGAGGTCCGCATTTCGTGATCAAAGTCACCGATCCGGAAACCTCTTCCTGCGCCGGAATTGTGTCGGAGTCACGCCGTGTATGCGACGAAATTGATTGCAGAAATAGAAGGAGTTGCAGAAACCGAGCTGAAATGCAATCTCCTTAACCGAAAAACCGGTCTGAGTGAGCAGTTCGCAAGCGGCTTCCATGCGGCGCTGCATCCGGTAACGGTGGGGAGACTGGTTCATCTGCGCCCGGAACAGCCGGGAAAAGGTCCGTTCATTCATTCCGAGCGTCCAGGCAATTGAGGCGATACTCTCCGGATGTTCAAAATTCCCGCTCAGCTTTTCACATGCCAGCCGCAGAAAAAGAGACTTCTCCTGCGGCCTGGGAATCGCCTCTGACAGTGTCATCAAAAGTTCCAGGGTCAAACCGGCATTCTGCAGAATGTGCCCTGAAGGACGGCGGCGAATCAATATCCGCAGAAGCCGGAGTTTCCGGGTCAGCAGATCGGTCTGCGGCAGTGAGAGCTGAATCGGCTGGTTCAGTTTCAACGTCTCCAGAATCGACGGCAGATTCACCCCCTGAAAAAATGCTACAAATTTTTGATATCCACATTGTTCCGTCGTCTCGAAATAGTATTCGCACCCCGGCGGAATAAAGAGGGGCAGACCGGGCCGCACCAGATAGTGTTTCTTCTCAATCCGGTAGCTGACCTCGCCGGAGACCAGCCAGACCAACAGTCCGTGCCGCGCATGGTAACTGTGATACCAGGTGGGCGAATTCCGCGACGCCTCTTCGATGCCGTTGGTGTAGAGCGGATAGTCTTCGTAGGAGCCGGAATTCAGAAAAAAGTGTGTCCGCATCGCCCGGCCGGGAGCGAGCAGAAGATGGTCGGGCGGCATGTTTTCGTCCGGCTTCGGCAGATGCGGGATCGGCTGCTCCATCGTTTCTCCTTTCTGAGCTAAAGTAACACAAAAAACATATTTTTTCAACCATTGTTGTATTATTTTTGTCTGAAATCCATATTTATGAATTGCAAAAAAGGTTGTTTCTCGAGGCAGAATACGGTATAATATCATCCAGGCAGAATGGATAACTTTCAAGGAGAATGCAATGGTTGACATTCAAAACTGCGGCGCACGTCCCGGCGGAGAGTTCGACAACACCTCCGCAATTCAGCAGGCACTGGACAGCTGTGCAGCGGCAGGCGGCGGTACAGTCAGGATCGGCCCGGGCGTCTGGATGAGCTACACGCTGTATCTGCATGACAACACGACGCTCCATCTGGAAGAAGGCGCGGTGCTCCTCGGCGGTCCGGATCCCCTCCGCTACCCGGAGATTGGGGACAATCCATGGTGGATCCCCGCCCGCTGTTCCCGCCTGAACCGCCGCACGTTGATCTATGCGGAACATTGCCGCAACGTCGGGATCACCGGTCGGGGAACCATCTGCGGCAATGCACATGCCTTTACCGAGGTGGCGATGGATGCGCCGCAGGAGCTCCATTTGGTCTGGAAACGGAAGGATGATCGGAAGATCCCGGGGCGAGCGCTTCTCTTCGTCGCCTGTTCCGACGTTCTGCTCGACGAATTCAAGATCGAAAATGCCGCCGGATGGAGTTTGTGGATGCTGGACTGCGAACGGATTCAGATCAACAAGCTGCGCATCGACGGAGAAATGCGCCTGCCGAACATGGACGGTATCCATCTGAGCGCGTGCCGCGACGCCGTGATTGCAAACTGCATCATCCGCAGCAGTGACGACGCCCTGGTGCTGCGCTCCCATCAGGAACAGCTCTTCACGCCGCGGCCGTGTGAACGGGTGACGGTTTCCAACTGTGTGTTGAAAAGCGGCAGCTCCGCAATCCGGATCGGCTGGAGCCGGGATTACGCCATCCGCAATTGCAGCTTCAGTCATCTGATCATTGAGGAAAGTTTCGCCGGTATTTCGATTTATCTGCCGGAGATTGCGCCGGTTCAGTTCGATCCGCCCCGTGGACCGGACTGCCCGCCTCCTCCGGAAAAGGCGCTGCCGTTCTCGGTGGAGAACATCGTCTTTTCCCACCTCATCATGGAGACGCAGAACGGCCCTTTCATGATCCGGCTTGCCGACGATGCCTGTTGCGCGGGAGTCCGCAACATCCGGCTGTGCGACGTGGATGCGGTCAGCGGCGGCTATCCCTTCATCCGGGCGGCGGCAAAACACGGGGTGCGGGAAATCCTTTTCGACCACTGCAAATTCTCCATCGATCCCGGTCACCGCAATCTGGAGCGTTTCGCCGAGTTCAGCGACTCCATGATTTTCGAGACAGTAAAAGATCTTCATTTTGAAGATGTAATATGGAGAAGATGCTGTCCTGTCAAACCCGAATCGGATCAACTGTCATACATGAAAAATAAAGCCTGAATCCGCATTTCACGGATTCAGGAACACCGTTTAAAATTACGCAAAGCAGGGAAGAGCTGATAGTCACTGGCGGCATCACCATGGTTGGTGCCTTCCTGAAAGATAATTGTGGTTTGGCAATGAAAAGGGTAATTTCAAGCAACAATCAACGTAAACTCAAACGGGAGGGTAAAAATGACAATTTTAAAGAGCTTTGGGACGGCAGTGAAAATGATGAAACAACGTAAATTTACTTTAATTGAATTGCTCATTGTAATTGCGATCATTGCGATTCTGGCAGCTGTTCTGCTCCCTGCCTTGAACAAAGGGAGGCAGAAAGCATATATGGCAAGTTGCATGAATAACATCAAGCAGTCTCTCACCTGGCAGTTCATGTATGTCAACGATCAAGACGGCTGGATCATACCGGCCGCTCCTACCAAGGCGAAGATGATCTACAGCGGTTCATGGGCATTTTTCCTGTACCGCTCGGGATATCTGGGGGAATATGTTTATGAAAAAGAAGCTCAGGTCATGCTGAAATTCCGGTGCCCGAAACAGAAAGAGTTTGCTGATCCGTCCATTATTCTAACAAGGAATCAGACGCTTGGAATGAACACGTTTCTAGGACCGTATCAAAGCGGGGAAGACTGGGTAACCCGCAGCAGCACGATGGTCCGCCTTGACCAAATCTCCAGAACCAACAGGACCGCAGGCCTTCCGCGGAATCATTCGCTTTCCAATACCATCATGTTTGCTGACAGTGAAAAACCTACCTGGAGAGCGCAGGTCCACCTCCTCTCGGACAGCAACAATCAGCATCCGATTCTGCGGCATAACAACCGAGCCAATGCTGGAATGTGTGACGGGTCTGCATCCTCTCTTTCAGGAGGTGATCTGCGGATCCGTACCAACTGGACTTACGGTATTTTCCTGGACGGAGCCCAGTCTCTGACCGATAAACTTCAATAAAGGAGAATTTTTTTATGCTTCTTCGTCTACTTCTTTTTCTGAGCGGAGCCGGAACACTTTTCGCGGCCCCCCTGAATAACTGGAGCCAAACCCAGGAAAAATCCGGCACTCTGGAAATCTTCAGCAGGTGGGATGCTGGAGGAAACGGGAATAAAGCACTTGACAACCTCATTCAATTCGATATCAACAATTTCTCTTCCAGAAAAGACTGGAAAAGCAGATACTCCGTGTCGCTGGGGGAACACCATTTCCGGACAGAATGCGTCAGCAGCAACGGATCTTCATTTCACTATGAAATGAAGATTATTCCCGTTTCCGCCAGGGAACTCCGCCTGGATGCCGCAGTCAAAACAGGGAAGCCATACCCGAGAAGCGGACTAACGCTGACTTTGTCAAAAGCAAATCTTGGGGAATATGTCCGCCTGACGGGAATTTCTCCTGCGGGAAAAGCGTTTGTCAAGGAGGTTCGTTATGAACCTGAGAACGTGACAAGGTTCTGGCATTATGACGGGCGCAAGGAGCTGTGCAGTAAAATCGAAATTCCGTTGAATCAGGGCATGCTGATTCTCTCCGGATTTGAGGCATCGGTCATCGTCAGCAAGTACTGGTCCGGAGTGGCAAATCTGACGATTTTATTCCCGGATGAAGCGCAGACCATTTCTCTCTGGCTCCAATATAGTCCGTGGAAAATGGACCCGCTCCCTCTGGAGCGACACGCAAACCGGACATTTGCGGATGAGTTCCCGGGTGATGGAAAAGGAGGATGGACCGATCAGGGGCCTGAACAGGATCTTTCCATGTTCTCCCCGCGTTCCCGAAAATTTGCGAATGTCCAATTCACCTTTCCGGATAACGGCAATCAGATTCTCGCATTGGCGGATCGAAAGGGGTTTTCACCGGAGATCTCTCTTCCTGTCGACAGGACTGAATGGAAACATCTCTATTTCCTTCATGCGGGGGCCTGGTGCAAAACGGGGAGCCGTACCGGAGAATTGGAGGTTGTCTATTCGGATGGCTCTCGTTCAAAATATGACGTTGTCAGCCAGAAGGATCTGACCAACTGGGTGAAAATTGAACCCGGGAAATTGCCGAATGCGTCCTGCGTCTGGAGTTACAGCAGCAATGGCCGAAAAGCGGCGCTGTACCTGAGTCGTTTTTCCCTTTCCGGTAAACCAGTCAAAGAGATTCTTCTGAGAAAAGGAGAGGGAAAAAGCGTCTGGCTGATTGCGGGAATCACCGGAGTCCGGGATTTATGGATTCCATTTCGCCGGACCGGGCTGACCGAAACCCCCTACCGGCCGGTTCCCGGAAAAGAGTGGATGCGCTTCCCTTTACATGAAAACACCATAGTCCGCGGATCCGCTCTTGATCTCTCCGATGTCGGGCGGCATATTCCGGCGGGAAAATACGGTCCCATCGTAATCCGGAACGGCCGGTTTGTCTTTCGGGATCGCCCGAATGAACCAGTCCGTCTGAACGGAGCCAATCTAACCACCGACGGCTGCTTCCTCCGAGATGACGACCGCGAACCGATGCTTGATCTGCTGGCGGCATACGGATACAATGCGGTCCGGTTCCATCATTTCGATGAACTGCTTGTCAAGAACTCAGACCCTCTGGAGCTGGATCCTCTGAAACTGGATGCTCTGTTCCGGACAATGGCTCTCTGCAAGCAGAAAGGGTTCTATATCACCCTTGATCTTTACACGAGACGCTTGAGCGGTTTCCCGAAATCAAAGGATCTCCGGAGACCGGGAGAAGTGAAAATCCTGAATTTTTTTGACTGCTCTATCCGCGACAACATCAAGGAATTCGCCCGGCAACTCCTTACCACCCGGAATCCGTATACCGGACTGGCCTTGAAAGATGATCCGGCCCTGACCCATATCGGTCTGATCAATGAGGACCCTCTGTTTGAACATTGGATTTCCTTTCCTAATACCTCTCCGAAATTGCAGAAACCGTTTCAGGAATTTTATGATGACTTCTGTCGGAAGCATCATCTGGATCCGAAAGACATCCGACTCAACTGGATCAAATGCCGTCTTGCCGCGCATCGGGAACTGATCGCGGATCTGCGGAACTTTCTCCGTACGGAGCTCGGCTGTAACCGACCGGTTGCAGACATCAGCAGCGGCGTGCATTATGTGCAGAACATTCCGAGAAATGACAACGATTACACCGATCTCCACGGTTACTGGGATCACCCCCTGGAAACGGATGGCTGCACGGTCTTTGAAGACAACAATGCCATTGGCGGAGGCGGCTTCGAACGAACCTTCCGGAATCGGATTCTCGGGAAACCGTTTGCTGTCACAGAATGGCATTTCTGCTATCCGAACAGTTTCCGCAGCATTGGAGGGGCGTATTTCGGGGCTCTTGCAGCGTTTCAGGGAGCAGATGCCATTTATGATTTTGCTCCGCTGGCCTTTGCTTATCGTTTTTCAGGTGGAAAAAATCCTTTTATCGGGAAAGGGAGGAATCTGACGGCGGACTCCAGTCCGTTTGCCCTTTTTACCGATCCTCTGACGATGATGTCCGTCCGGATGGCAGCGTTTCTCTACCTGAGGGGAGACGTTTCCGAAAGCCGTGCAGAACCGTTCGTTTACACCATAGATCCGAATGTTACAGGAAGAGAATACGAGATGCTGGTTTACAAAGATATTGATAAAAATCTGCGTCCTCTTCAGCTGGCGATGTTCCAGCGCAAAATTGCCGTCCGCATTGGGAAACCTCATACTGGAGAAGTTTCCGTGGAAGACGTTTGGCGCGCCCACTGCCAGGGAAAAAGTCGAGATTTTCTCCATCGCTTCGGCCTGCAAAGCGATATTCTCCAATCCGATACGAAAGAACTTACTGTGATTCCGCAACGCGAATTCATGCGAATTGTTACGCCGCGCAGCGAAGCTCTTATGACGCCTCCGGCAGGAGACGCAAAAGGGAATCTGCTTTCTATTCGCGGGAATCAGACGTATACGACCGTTTTCGCTACAGCACTGGATTCTCTTCCATTGAGAGAAAGCCGCAGAATTCTGTTTCTCCATTTGACCGACATCAAACCTGGAGAAGGTAATTTTTCCCGTTTTGGAACCAAACTGAAAAAATACAAATGGTCTATGGCAAAGTTTCGTCTGATACGGAAAGATAGAACGCGCATCTCGCTGAAAAACAATGGAAACGGAACACCCAGGCTCTATGCTCTGGATTTGTCGGGCGCGCGCCTGCGGGAGATCCCGTTCACGGATGCCGATGGGTTGATCGCATTCACGGCAGATAATACAATCCATGAGAAATGTCCTATGGCGTATGAACTAGTTCGGGAATAAATTCCCGGACGGGAAAAACATCCAGAGAAAGTGTATGCCCAGTGAGCACCATGGCCATCTCTTCTTCCGCGAAGTGGAGGAGGATATGGCCCGGTTCTACCGCGATACCCTCCGGTCGCTGGGATACAGCGGACTCTTCTCCCAGTACAACTACTACAAATTTCACCATTACGACCTGCTGCGCAGAAATTTGGATTATGTCGTCCTGAACAACTATTTCGCCCATCCGACCAACTGGATGCAGGCCGGGTCCACTCTGGTCACGGAGAGCTCGCTTGCCCGGAGCGACAAACTCTTCCGGGAGTTCGCCGCCGTGCGCCAGTTCGGGAAGCCGATGGTGATCTCCGAATACAACCACACCTTCTGGAACCGTTATCGATATGAACAGGCATTTGAAGTCGGAGCCTACGCGGCATTTCAGGATTTCGATCTGCTGACCGCTCACGGATCGCCGATCGCCGTGAACAAAAAGAATTCGATGATTTTCCGGGATACGACCTACATGGCCAGCTTCCGGCTCTATTCGGACCCTATTGCGGTCGCGTCGGAGTTCCTCACCTATTTCCTGTTCATGCGGGGAGACGTCAGCAGGGCGGCAAGCGCCGTCCGCGTGGAGGTCAATCCGGAGGATGTCTACACGCAGAAGCTCTGGACAAACCAGATGAACGCCCGCCAGAGTCTGCTGGCGCTGGTCTGCGGTCTCGGAATCGACGTCACCGGCCCGGAAGGCAAACTCCTCCGGCCCGTGGAGAAAAATCAGCTTGCTGTGGCGCTGGACAACACCTTTTCTTCGACTCTCTCCCGGCTGAAGGCGCAAGGCGTCGTGCCGGGCGCCTCCACCTGGGAGATGCTTCAGCTCCTGAAACAGAAGAAACTGCTGCCCGCCTCCAACCGGAGCGACGGCGAGAGTCTATTTGAGAGCTCCACCGGCGAACTCCTGCTGGATAACAGACGCAGTTTCATGCGGGTCAATACCCCCCGCCTTCAGGGTGTCTGCGCTCTCGCCGGAACCCGCGAGAAACTGGATGATTTCGAAATTCAGGAGATGAGCACGAACGGAAACCTCGCAATCGTCAGCGTCGACGGAACCCGGCCGATCCGCGAGGCGGAACGGCTTGTCGTCGTCTATGCCACCAACGCGCTCAACAGCGGCATGGAGTTTGCCGAAGCGGAAATGAAAACACTCAAACGGATGGGTTCGACACCGTCGCTGCTGGAGGCGGGAAAATTCCGGATCCGCCTCCGCAACCGCCACGCAGAAAAGCTGAAACTCTATCCGCTCGACCTCTCCGGCAGGCGGCTGAAACAGATCGAGCCCGACCGAAACGACGCGGATACGGTCAGCTTCTCGGTTGATACTGCGAGAGATGGTGCCGCGGTTTTCTTCGAGATTGCCGGAAAGTAATGTTGGATTCCCCCTCTCCGGCTTTCAAAACAGCCCGGTTTGCAGTATATTACGAAATACGCAGAAAAGAGGGGGCAACCTGATGAAGAGAAAAATCCGCCATGCAGTGCTCATCCTGTCGGCTGTGATGCTGACGGCCCACGCGGCAACCGCCGCGGTGTCGATCCGCATGTCCGCCGACGATCTGTTCCGCATCTCCCCCCCGGGAGAATGGCGGATGAAAGTGGTCAAATATGTTCCCCGCCGCACCGCGGTCGTCGTCATCACCGGTCCGGGGGAATCGTTTCGCGCCCGGCTCGCCTTCCACGCCGACAACGACGGCCGAGAGCGGTTCAATTCCCCGGAGAAACTCGAACACCAGGTCCGCCTTGCCGCACGTTCCACCCTGCGCGAAGCGGTGGAAACCCATTTCCATCTCCACCCCTTCTCGGCGGGCGGCCGCTACGGGACGCTGCTCTATCTCACCCGGGCGAAGTTCGCCGCCGCCGAACCGCCCGCCGGAGAGTGGCGCTACCACACCGTCGGCGCCATGCGGCTCTCTCCGGACAGCGCACTGATCTTTCAGCTCGACACCAACCGGATCGGCGACCGCGACTTCGCCCGGCTGCTCGATTTCCTGAACCGTTTCGCCCGGCCGCGCCCCGTTCCGCCGGAACAGGAGAGCTGGACCATCTCCCGCCCCGACCTCGCTCTGAAAGCCGCCCTCTCCGCCTTCGGGGAAAAGCTCGATCCGTACCGTCCACTCTCGGTCACGCTCGAAAACGACACCTGGTTCGTCACCGGACGGCGGCTCGCCCACGAAGAGAATGAGGAATCCACCGCGACCGTCAAACTCAACGCCGCCGACGGCAAAGTGCTCGGCGCTTCATTCTGAAACTTGAGGAGGTGAAAGATGATCCGAAAAACAATCGTTCCGGCTCTTTTCGCGCTCGCCGCCGTGCTCTCCGGGTGCCGCAACGCGGAATCGACCGCCTCCATCCCGGCGGTCCGCCCCTTCGATGCGGAACGCTATCTCGGCACCTGGTACGAAATCGCCCGGCTGCCCCACTCCTTCGAACGCGACATGACCCGGGTCACCGCGGTTTACACCGCCCGCAGGGACGGCGGCATTGATGTGCTCAACTCCGGCTGGCGCGACGGAGAACACCGCACTGCCCGGGGACGCGCCCGCTTCCGGGGGGATTCCAACGTCGGGGAACTGGAGGTCTCCTTCTTCGGCCCCTTCTACGGGCAGTACCGGATCATCGCCCTCGCACCGGACTACTCCAGCGCGATGGTGACCAGCTCCACATGCGACTATCTGTGGATTCTCGCACGCGAATCGACGCTTCCCCCGGAGCTCTTCCGGCAATACAAGGAACAGGCGGCGAAGCTCGGATTCAACGTCGCCGCCCTGGAATATCCCAATGGCCGCCCGGAGTGATCCCCGGGCGGCACGCGCACTTCAGATCCGCCGATACCGGAGCACCGCACCGGAGTTCCGGGGCAGCCGCAGCACCCCTTCCCCGTCGGGAGCCGGTCCGATCGGCGCCTCGACCAGTTTCCACCCGGGGGCGCACAGCGTATCTGCCAGCTCTTCCGGCGTGTTGTTCACCGCGACCACGAGAAGCGTGTCGGCGTCAACCGCATGTTCGGTCAGCGTGAGCGCGGGGTTCCGCCGGGTCACGTTGCGTTTCACCCCGGCAAGTTCGGCGAGAAGCTGATAGACCCGGTAGTACTCCGGATTCCCGTCGGCGATGACGCGCGGCATTTCGACCAGCGCAGTTTCCAGCGGAACATTGCAGCAGATCAGCAAACCGCTGCCGTAGCGGTTGCAGACCAGAGCCGGATTCCCCTCCCCGTCTTCGGCCAGCACTTCGCCGCAGCGGTTACGGTAGCGAACCAGAAACTCCGCCGGCGCCGCCAGATCCAGTCCGCGCGCCGGATTGACGATCCGCGCCGGCGCCACGGCTTGGGCGACATATTCGATATCGACGCCGAACGGCCCGTTGAATGGTTCGAGCGAACCGTTGTCGCTGGAGACGTAAAGCACCGCACCCTCCTCCACCGCACGGAGCAGCTCCAGCCAGCGGTGCCGGGAGATGATCCTGGTGCCGTGGACCGAAGGCAGAAGATAGAATTTCGCCGGTTTGAGCGGCTGGTCGGCATACTGAAATTCGATGTCGAAGCCCGCCTGTTTGGCGAGCAGGAAACTCAAATAACCGACGCCCCACTGATCCTGCTGCTGCGAGAGAATGCAGACCGCGTCCCGCCGGAAAGGCGGCAGCTGGAGCTTTGACACCATCCGGCCGAACTTGCCCAGCTCCTCCATGACCGGCTTCGGAGAGCGGTCGGTACGGAGCAGTCCGAGACAGCGCTCCATGCCGACCCAGTCATAGGGCGTCTGCGGCAGTTCGGTCTGGTCGTGAGCACACCACCAGAGCAGTCCGCGGCAGTCGTGGGCATAGGAGTTCCAGAGCATGTTCCGCAGATAATCCGCCGCGACCCGCTCGCTCGAGAGGCCGGGGCCGAGCGACCCCGCCTCTTCGACGAAGGCGGGAACGCCGCCGACATCCCCGTAGAGCCGGGTCTCCGCCGCCGCATGAAAGGCGTTGCGCATCGTGTTGACCGGATCGATCCGGCAATGCGGCGTGAAGAGCGGGTAAGGATGCGTGCAGAGGATATCGGTCGTCTCCGCCTGATCGTCGATCAGAATATGCCGCTCCGGCCGGTCTTCGCAGAGCAGACTGTGCATGCCGGAAACCACCGGCCGATCCGGATCCGCCAGGCGGATCGCCGAAGAGATCGCGTTGCACCAGTTCCAGAATTCATCCGTCGACTTGACGATGCCCATGCAGTTGCATTCGTTCCCGAGGTCCCAGGCGGCGATGGCGGCACAATCCTTCAGCGTTTCAACGAAGTAACGCACAAATCGCACCTGCCACCGGATCGCCTGCGGATCGGTCAGCACGTTGATCCGTTCGAACGCAGGCGGCACGTGCATGCGGCCGGACATCCACCCGGTCAACAATCCGACGATCAGTTTGATGCCGTATTGTTCCGCCAGTTCGGCGAAACGGCGGAACCGGTCGATCATCACCTCGTCCACACCGGCCCGCCCGGCGGGCGTGTCGGGCAGCGGCTCCTCGCCGAACCGCATCTCCACAAAGGTCTGCGCCCAGGTGGTGTGCGCCGTGAGCGGCTGAAAATCCGTCCAGAGCGGAAAGGCCCGGATCACCTGCACCCCCGCCCGGGAAAGCGCAGCCAGATCCGCCTCGACCGAAGCGGCGTCCCAGTTGCGCCACATCAGAGTTCCGGCATGGCTCGCCCAGTAGTTGCATCCGACAAAAAACGGCTTCCCCGAAGCGAAGATCCCCGCATCCGGCCGACGATATTCCACCTGACTCATCGTTTTGAATCCCCCGTTGCTGAATGGTTCTGCAATAGTATACCGGAAATCCCCGCCAAAAACAACCGGAAATTCTCCTTTCCGTGTGGAATATGAAAAAACAGCTTGCAAAATGTGGAACAGGGAATTATACTATCTCCCATGATGCAGAACCCTTCGAAAACCACGCTGCGGCAGCTTGCCGCCGCCGCCGGATGCGCCGCCTCCACCGTGTCGCGGGCACTGACCGGTTCCGGGTACGTGTCGCCACAGTTGCGCAACCAGATCCTGAAACTCGCCCGCGAATCCGGATATTTTTCCATAGAGCAGCGCAATGTTGCCGTATTGATTCCGGAGACTGCGGATTTTCACGGCTATCTGGGGCTGATGCTGCAAGCTCTGCTGGGAGAACTCTCGCGGCAGAAGTTCTGCCCGGTAATCCTGCAGGAAAACAACGACGTGCAGCTCGACGAAACAATTTTGCGCGGCGTCATCACCCTCGCCTATCGCCCCGGAGCGACGGCGGGCTGGTGCAACCGCCACCGGCTGCCGCTGGTTTCGATCAATACCGCTCCGGCGCTGCGGGAGAACATCTACTCGGTCTGCTCCGACGACAAACAGGGGATGAAGCTGGCACTGGAATACCTTTTCCGCCGCGGCCATCGCCGGATCGGATTGCTGACACTCTGTTTTCTGTCGCCGGAGGGTAACCTCATTCAGGCGACCCGGTTCCGCAGCTTTCTGGAGCTCTGCGACCGTACGCCGGAGGTGACTGGATTTCACCGCAATCTGCAGCAGCGAACGGAACTGCATCGGATTCTGCGCGAACTCGTCGACGAGAACTGCACCGCGATCATCGCAGCCGGAGAATCCCTCGGAGCAATCACCGCTCAGGCGCTGCGCGACTTCCGACTGCGGATACCGGAGGACATCTCCCTCATCTCCAGCGAAGACTCCGGTATCTCCAGCTGCCTGACTCCGCCGGAGACCACAATCCTCCAGGAGATGGGGAGGATCTGCGCGGAAGCGGTCAACATGCTGAACCGGCAGATCGCCGGGCTGCCGGTCCACAATGTCACCGTGCCGTACAGCCTGCTCGAACGGAAAAGCGTCGCCGATATCACCCGCTGAACAGAGACGAAAATTTGCCGTCCGGCCTCGGAGAAAGTTGAAACTTCGCCGGGAAGCGGTATATTCCTGAAGATTCAAACCAGACAGGAGCTCCAATCATGCAGGAATTTACCGTCGTCACCCGCCGCAGCTGCGAACTTGCGGAGATCACCGCCGAAATCAACGCCCGTGTGCCGAAAACGCTCAGAAATGGCCTCTGCCACATTTTCTGCCCGCACACCACCGCCGGATTGACCGTCAATGAAAACGCCGATCCCGACGTGCGGCACGACCTGCTGGCCAAACTTGCCACTCTGATTCCGGCGCGGGAGGAGTTCTATCAGCACGCAGAAGGAAACAGCGCCGCACACCTTAAGGCGATGCTGACCGGCTTCTCACTCACCGTTCCGGTCCGGAACGGTGCGCTTCATCTCGGCACCTGGCAGGGAATCTACCTCTGCGAATACGACGGACCGCGCACCCGGAAAATCCAGCTCACTTTTCTGACGGAACAGTGACCCGGGCGGCCGCATGCGCCGCCTTGCGGTTCCGATAGCGGATGACCAGATTCTTCACGAACCAGTAGGTGAGCGGGGTCATGATCACGGAGAGCAGCGCTCCGCCCAGAAAGAAGGCGGCGACCAGCTCCCACCCGATCTTCATCAGCGCCTCGTAGCTCTGCTCCTTGAGCACGTCGGCCATCGCGGTTTCAATCGCGTGGTACGAAAGGGTGCCGCCGAGCAGGTGGCTCCCGGCCCAGCATTGTGCAGGATAGATGATAAAAATTGTGAAGTGATTGGTAATCAACGTCCCCAGCGTTGCGCCGATCTTGCTGCCCTTCAGCAGAAACGCCGTGGGAATCGAACAGACAAGCTGCAGGCCGAATGGAATGAAACAGCCGAAGAACATGCCGATCGCCCAGCCGCGGGCGATATATTCCGGCGACGCCTTCTCGCGGACGATCTTCGAATAGAGCATCAGCCATTTCCGGTACAGATATCGTTTGACAGTCATAACTCTGATGCCCCCGTTCCGCATCGTTTTCCCAGTCAGAATCCCCACGCCCCCGGTCTGTTCCGGAAACGGGGGAACACCCCTGCCGCTCCTCGTTTTATAAAAGGCGGATTGCGTTAATATAACATGCCGGAATACTTTTTTCAAGCTCCCCGCCGGCCAAATTATGCCGGAGTTCCGCTCTAGCGGTCAAATTTCGAATGGAGCAGTGCACAGGCCTGCGCCACCGCACCGCTGGCCGGCGCGCTGTTGCGCAGAGAATCCAGCAGCAGAAAATCGTGAATCGCCCCGTCGAACCGGACCGATGCCACACCGACTCCGGCGCGCATCAGCTTGCGCGCATAGGCCTCCCCTTCGTCACGCAGCACATCGTTGCCCGCGGTGACGATCAGCGCCGGCGGCAGTCCGGCGAGCGCCCCGAGCCGGGCCCGCAGCGGCGACACGTAAATCTCCCGGCGGAACGCACGGATCGGGCAGTACGCATTCCAGAACCGCTTCATCGCCTTGCGGGTCAGCCAGGGCCCGTCGGCAAACCGGTGATAGGACTCCGTGCTGAAGTCCGCGTCAGTCGCCGGGTAGAAGAGCAGCTGAAGGTCGATTCGCGGCGTACCGCGTTCATGCGCCAGCAGAGTCATCACCGCCGCCATGTTCCCGCCGGCGCCGTCCCCGGCGACCGCGACCCGGGCCGGGTCGATCCGGAAGGAACCGGCATTCTCCAGAACACGGGTAAGCGCGGCGTAGGCCTGCTTGATCGGGACCGGATACTCCGCTTCGGGCGCACGGGTGTACTCCACGAAGACGAACACACATCCGGAACCTGCAACGAGCTCCCGCACCAGCCGTTCATGCGACTCCCAGCCGCCGAGCATCCAGCCGCCGCCATGGAAATAGAACACCACCGGCAAAGCTCCCGTCACCCCCGCGGGGCGGATCAGCCGCACCCGGAACGGGACGTCGACCCCTTCCGAGAAACTGCGCTCCTCCATCTCCACCGGGAATTCCGGAATGTGTTCGCCCCGGACTTCGGCAAAGACGCGGCGCGCCTCCTCGAGCGACAACTTGTGGAACGGAGGCCAGCCGCGGCTGTCCTGCTCACGGACAAAACGGCGGATCACCGGAGTGAAGACATTTGACGTGGAGTTGAATTTGGTCATGATGGCGCCCTCCTCTGCAAAGCGGCTCTTCCGGGCTCCCTCCCGGTGCTCCCGGAACACTTCCTTAGCGGTAATAGAGCACAGCTTTGGACAAATGCAACCCGATGGAGCGACAATTCGGCAAATTCCGGCGGAGAAAATCCTACTCGTTTTCCCCCGTTGCCGCCCCGGCACGCTTCTCCAGCCGGCGGGCAAAGAAAAGGCCGGCTTCGAACAGCAGCCAGGTCGGCAGAGCCAGCATCACCTGACTCACCACATCCGGCGGCGTGAGAATCGCTGCGGCAATCAGAATCACCGTCATAACCCACGGCCGCTTCCGTCGCAACGCCGCCGGTGAGAGCAGGCCGAACCGGACCGCGAGCAACACCAACAGCGGCGCCTGAAACATCACACCGAACGAAAGCATCAGCCAGCCGGCAAGTTCGAGAAAATTCGCCAGCCCGAGCATCGGCTGCAGTTCCGGCGTGGCGAACCCTCCGGAAAATTTCATCAGCATCGGCAGAATCAGCGCACCGCAGAAAACAACGCCGCCGAAAAAAAGGATCGAGGCCACCACGATCCACCAGCCGAGCGTCCGGCGCTCCTCCCGATAGAGTGCCGGCAGCAGAAAACGCCAGACTTGGAGAATGTTCCACGGATACGCCAGCGCCATAGCCAGCACGAGCGCCAGTTTCAGCTGCACCCAGAACACCTCCATCGGCGCAAAATAGTGGAGTTTCCCCGCCTCGGGCGGGAAACTCCAGCGCACCAGCGAGGAAATGACATACGGCGACGCCAGAAACGCGACAGGATAGAGCAGCGCGGTCGCAATCAGGCAGGAGAGCAACGTTCGGCGCAGCGCCTCCAGATGGCCGATCAGGCTGTTTTCCTGGTCACTCATGCCTGTTTGCCGCCCTGCTCCTCTTTTTTCGCCTCGTTTTCCCCCGCCTTCTCCGCGGCGTCCATCAATTCACGCCCCTCCTCGGAGAGCGCGGTCTTCGCCTTCTTGAACTCATACGAGGCGCGCCCCAGCGCCCGGGCAAGTTCCGGAATGCGTTTTGCCCCGAAGACCAGGAGAACAAAAATAACGATCAGAAGAATTTCCGTGAATCCGATTGACATGGCGACGACTCCTTTCCGGTTGTGCTTTTCGACGTTGCGCGATCCATGCTCCCGGAACGGAAGCCCTCCAGATCGAGCGTGATATAAACAAATCCGAGCTGTTTCAGCCCGGAGACAATCGCTCCCCGGCGCGCCACCACTTGTTCCAGCTGCGGCAGCGGTACTTCAATGCGGGCCAGCTCTCCACAGCTCCGGAGCCGCAGGTCACGCGCCTCCGGAACCACCCGCCGGAGCACCGCCTCCGCTTCCGCAACCTGCTGAAGCGCCTCCTGTGTCAGCGTCGTTCCGTACGGGAAACGGGTTGCCAGACAAGGAGAAGCCGGTTTGTCGGCCTCTTTCAACCCCAGCTCCGCCGCGATGGCGCGCACCTCCGCCTTGGAGATGCCCAGTTCGGCCAGCGGAGAAAGAACTCCCAGCTCCCGCAGGGCCCGCACACCGGGCCGCCAGACGCCGAGATCATCCGCGTTGGTACCGTCCACCACCGTCCGGAGCCCCCTCGTCGCCGCTTCGGCGAGAACCGAGGAAAAAATACGGCGCTTGCAACGGTAGCAACGATCCGGCGGATTCTCACGGACAACCGGATCCGCCAGCAGATCACAGTCGATCCTCACCCATTCGACTCCGGCCCGCGCGGCGGCCTCCCCGGCCGCCGTCGTCTCCTCCTCCCGGTGGAACGGGGAATGGATGGTCATGGCCGTCAGCGGAAACGGCCTCTCCCGATGCAGCAGGCGCAGGACCTCGAGCAGCAGCAGACTGTCCACGCCGCCGGAGAACGCGAGCGCAATTCCTCCCGTCGCCCGCGTGCTGAGAAATTCCTTCAGGCCTCGGTATCCGGACATGGCTCCGCCTCCCTCTCCGCGCTCCTCTCCTCTTTGCCGACGAATCGAAGCAGCGCAATTTCCGACGGTACGCCGAGCCGGACCGGAAATCCGCTCCAGATTCCCGTTCCGTTGGTCAGGTAAAGCGTCATTCCGCCCACCTGATAGAGCCCGGAAACAAAACCGCCGTTGAACAACGCCACCAGTCGATCGACGCCCCGGACCATGCCGCCGTGGGTATGTCCGGAAAGCTGAATATCCACCCCCGCCTCCGCCGCCCGGTGCGCCAGTCCCGGCTGATGTGCGAGCAGCAGTTTCAACGCTCCGGACGGAATTCCGGCAAGCGCCTTTTCAATATCCGGCGGAGTCTCGCCCATCCGCGCAGCGGCGGGATCGGTCACTCCGGCGACAGCAACATTCCGTTCCGGCAGGAAGCGGTGTTCATTGCAGAGCATTTGAATCCCGAGCGACGAGAGAAACGCGATCCACTCGCGGCTGCCGGAGTAATACTCGTGATTTCCGGGGACGCCGAATACGCCGTAGCGGGCGGAGAGTTCCCCCAGCGGCCGCAGTTCCCGGTTCCGCACCGCGACCCTCCCATCGACGAAATCCCCGACGAGGGCGATCAGATCCGGTTTGAGCGCATTGGTCCGGTTCACGATCTCCCGGATGCGGCGGCAACGGGTCACACCGTCGGCGTGAAGATCTGCCAGTACGGCGACTGTCAGCCCCTCCGCTTCCGCCGGCAAGCCGGCGACGGGAATGGTACGCTCCCGCACGACGGGCAGCTTCGTGCCGCAGAAGATGCCGATGCTCGCCAGGACCGCCGCCAGTGCCAGAAGGATCAGATTCACCGGATTGCCCGCGATGCGGAAGCTCTCCGGAACTCTCCGCCGCTTCACCGACAGAACGAGCAATACCGCCCCCCGCGCCAGATCGGCGGCGACCAGCAGAAAGAAGAAAAGAAACAGCACCGCAAAAAACCACGCAGACGCCAACAACACCGCCGGCGGCAGCTCAGGAGCAAAGAACATCGGTCCGCCGATCAGATGAAGCAGCTGAAACTTGAATGCCGCCAAAAGCAGCAGAACAGAGAGCGGCCCCTTCCACCGCCAGCCGGTCCGCAGCGGAAGAATGCCGCGCCAAAACACATATCCAGCCAGAACTATTCCGAAAAAAAGCATTTCATTGTCCCTGTTTTCTAATCTTACCGCCGCAACCGTTCCGCGTCAACCGTAAATCGAATAAAATCAAAAAAATCATTCCGCCTTCCGCGCCGCGCGGGCGGCACGGATGCGGTCGCAGAACAGAAACAGCCCCGCCAGCAACGTCCCCGAAATCGAGTGCCAGACGCAGCTCACCGCCGAAGCGATCGCCGCCTCCGGCAGAGTGGGAAAGTGCCGAGTGGCGAGATTGGTTGCCAGCCCCGCATTCTGCATACCGACCTCGATGGCGATGGTCCGTTTCTTCGCCATCGACATGCCGGTACAGCGACCGACAAGGTAGCCCGCCGCATACCCCAGCGCATTGTGAAGAAACACCGCCGCGAAGATCATCGCGCCCGAGGTGAAGAAGTGTTCGCCGTTCCAGGCGATCACCCCGCCGACGATGCAGGCGAGGCCGATCACCGAAACACCCGGCATGACGCCGCAGAGCTCCTGATACCCTTTCCGGCGGCCGAAAAAGAAATTCGCAAATGCGCCGAGCGCCACCGGGATGATCGTCACGATCAGGATCGACCGGAACATCCCCATCGCATCGACGTCGATCTCGCTTCCGGAGAGCCAGAGCACCAGAAGCGGCGTCGCCATCGGCGCCAGCAGCGTCGAAGCGGTGGTCATCCCCACCGAGAAGGCGACGTCGCCCCGGCAGAGAAACGACATGATGTTCGAGGAGACTCCGCCCGGACAGCATCCGACCAGAATCAGTCCGGCGGCGATCCCGGGCGGCAGCCGCAGCAGATGAACCAGCGCCCACGCCAGAAGCGGCATGATCGTGTACTGCGCGCACGCCCCGATGAAGATGTCGAGCGGACGGCGGGCAAGGATGCGGAAATCTTCCGGCGTAAGCGTCATCCCCATCGTCAGCATGATGACCCCAAGCACCGCAGTCTGCACATCCCCCCTCACCCATCGAAAGAGTTCCGGCTCGAAAAAGGTGAGCACCGCCACCAGAATGATGAAAAGCGACGTCTGCGACGAGAGCAGACGACTGATTCCAAGTAGAAATTTCATGCGATCTCCCTGCCGGAACCTCAAAGAATCACGATTTCGGCAAAATTCGAAGGTTTCTTTACAAAAGCATTCGTAAAAAATAACCGCAAAACTTCGCCATTGCAACTTATTCCGCCGATTTTTTCCGCTAATCTTCCCTCTTTTCCGTCGATGACGCCCCGGAGATGGATTTGCAATTTTCCCATATGGTATTATCTTATAGAACCAAAAACAGCGGGAGGTGTGCCATCAGCGCCGGGGATTTGACTGAACAGGTCCGGATGCGGGTCGTCAGCGGTCTGCTTTCCGGAGAATATGTACCGGGGGAACGGCTGCCGGCGGAACGGGATTTCGCCCGACTCGCCGGTTGCAGCCGGATCACGGTCCGGCGCGCCTTCGCCCGACTCGAAAGCGCCGGCATCATCACCCGCAGTCCGGCACGCGGCACCCGGATCAGCAGCCGCTTTTCCGGCAACACCGCCCCGATCGAGAGTGTCGGCATTCTGACGACGCTCCATGAAACTTTCGCCGTCGAATTCATCGACACGCTCACCCGGCTGCTGAACGAACGCGACATCCTCGCCATTCTCGTTGCACAGGAGCAGCGAAGCTCCCTTCAGGCGGCGACCGCGGTCCGGCTTTTCTCCAAAGGGGTGCGCAATCTGATCGTATGGGGATTCGACCGGCGAATCGATTTCTCCCTCTTCGAAAAACTGCGGGTGCTCGGCGTCAATCTGGTCTTCTTCGACCGGGTCGAACCCGGCCCCTTCGCCGATTTCGTCGGTCTGGACAACCACGACGCGATCGAACAGCTTTTCCGCCACACCCTCGCCCGAAAACCGCGCCGGATCCTTTTCGTCAACCGGGCCGATCTCGCGGTGGACGCTCTCGCTCAGAGGCGCGACAGCTGCCGGGAATTGTGCCGACTGTACGGAATCGATTTCGCAGAGACGCAACTTCCCCACCGTTTTTCACCGGAACAGGCCCGGGAGACAGTCCGGAGTCTCGACAGCGGAACCGTACTCTTCTGCGGCAACGACGAGATCGCCCTCCCCCTCAAGGCGGCGGCGCCTGAACTGGAGTGCTGCAGCATCGACGGCACCGGGGAAGCGGCGGCGGCCGGCATCGTCAGCATCCGTCAGCCGATGGCGGCGATGGCGGCGGCGGCACTCGACGCTCTGGAGCGTCAGCGAAAACTCGGCGCCCGCTGGAAGGCGGGGAAAACGCTCTTCAACGGCACACTCATCGAACCGGATTCATCAACAGGAAAGGTCCTATGCCCATGAAACAGCTCCTTCTCAACGGCCGGTGGCTCCTCAGCGGAACCGGCGCAGTCGACGTGCCGGCGATTCCGGCCGAAGTGCCCGGAAACATCGAACTCGACCTTCACCGGAACGGCATCATTCCGGACCCCTTCTTCGGCGAAAACGTCGATCTTCTGCGTCCGTTTGAATTCAACAACTGGGAGTACGAACGCTCGTTCGAGCTCCCCGCCGACTTCCCGGCGCAGGCCGATCTGGTCTTCGAAGGCATCGACTGCCTCGCCGAAATTCTGGTCAACGGCAAACCGGCTGGCAAGGCCGACAACGCCTTTCTCCGCCACCGGTTCGCGGTGGACGACCTGCTCCAACGCGGCGGCACCAACACCGTGACCGTGCGGATTGCCTCGCCCGTTCTCGCGGCGAAAAACATTCCGCTCGACCACCACAGCAAGGCGCAGGCGTGGAACTTCGAATCGCTCCGGATCCGCAAGCCCGCCCACAGCTACGGCTGGGATATCGCCCCCCGGATGATCCTCGGCGGTCTCTGGCGCGACGTGCGGCTGGAGGAACGCCCGGAACACGCCCTGCAGTGCTGTTACTTCTGCCTGCGGGATCAGCCCGGAGCGAAGGAAAAACAGCTCTGTTTCTCCTGGAGTTTCCGCACCTCTCTGAACTACTGGGATGAGTTCGACCTCGACGTAACCGGCCGTTGCGGCGAGTCGGAATTTCATTTTCAGCGCAAGGCGAAGTTCACCTCGGGGTTCGACATCATACCGGTGCGGAATCCGAAGCTCTGGTACCCGGCCGGATACGGCGAGCAAAATCTCTACGACGTGGAAATCCGGGTGAGTCACCGCGGAGAGGAGCTCTTCACCGCGCACCGCACGATCGGCATCCGCTCCGTCAAGCTGGAGTACGATGAAACGCCGGAACATTTCAAGTTCCGTTTCCGCGTCAACGACATTCCGGTCATGGTCAAAGGCTCCAACTGGGTCCCGGCCGACGCGCTCCACAGCCGCGACCGCGAACGGACGATTCCGATTCTCGAACTCTTCCGCGAACTCGGCTGCAACATGCTCCGGGTCTGGGGCGGCGGCGTCTACGAATCGCCGGAATTCTACGACTACTGCGACAGGCACGGCATCATGATCTGGCAGGATTTCATGACCGGCTGCGCCTTTTACCCGATGGACGAGGAGTTCATGGGCCGATTCCGCACCGAGGTCGAACAGATCGTGCTCGAACTGCGTCAGCACCCGGCGCTCATCCTCTGGGCCGGCGACAACGAGGTCGATCAGTTCGCTGCCCACATGCACGATGGCCGGAAGCCGAGCCATAACCGGCTCACCCGGGAACTCATTCCCCAGGTACTTCACCGGCTCGATCCGGCCCGTCCTTATCTGCCCAGTTCCCCCTACATTTCCCCTGCCGTCGAGGCGCGCGGACAGGACGATCTGCACTCTCCCGAACAACATGTCTGGGGATCGCGCGACTACTTCAAGAGCCCCTTCTATGCGGCAAACCCGGCCGCGTTCATCAGCGAAACCGGCTACCACGGCGCTCCGGCCGTGGAGTCGCTCCGCAAATTCCTCTCGCCGGAAAAACTCTGGCCCGGACACGGCAACGCCGAATGGATCGCCCACTGCACCACTCCGGTCTACGCCTACCGGATCGAACTCATGTACCGGCAGATCCGTGAATTTTTCGGCATCGAGCCGCAAACGATCGAGGAGTTCGTCGCCGCCAGTCAGATCGTCCAGGCGGAAGCGAAGAAGTTCTTCGTCGAAAACGTCCGCGCTCACAAGTGGCGGAAGTCCGGCATCCTCTGGTGGAACGTCATGGACTGCTGGCCGCAGTTCTCCGACGCGGTGGTGGACTACTACTTCAACCGCAAACTTGCGTTCGACTACATCCGCCGTTCCCAGAAGCCGCTGCAGGTCATCCTCGGCGAATGGGCCGACTGGGGACATCGGGTGATCGTCACCAACGACACCCTCGCGCCGGTGAAAGGATCCGTCACCGTCAGCGACGCCGACACCGGCGAAACGCTTTTCGACGGGAATTTCGAGGTTCCGGCCAACGCCAACGCCGAAGCGGGGAGATTCGACCTGCCCAACGGGGAGCAGCGCCTGCTGCTCCTCCGGTTTGAAGCAGGCACACTCTCCGGCGCCAATCACTACCTGACCGGTCACCCGCCCTACTCGCTCGAACAGTACCTGGGGTGGCGGGAAAAGATCGCCGCCCTCGGCTAAGTCCCGCCCGCGCCGCCCGGGGAAGCCGGTCGGCTCTCCGGAATCTCCGGCGGCGCGAACGCCAGCTTCTGCTCCGGAGTTCCAAGCAGACGGACCGGGCCGAATCCCAGCTCTCCAAGCCGGACGACGGTCCTTTCGACCAGCTCCTCCGGGGCGCTCGCTCCGGCGCTGACGCCGATCGGCCCCGGCCAGGAAGCCACCTCCGGCGGCAGCACCTCCGGCCCGTCGATCAGAAACGCGCGACAACCGCGGGACTCCGCTATCTCACGCAGCCGGTTCGAGTTCGAACTGCGTCGGGAGCCGATGACCAGCACCATGCCGCAGAGCGAAGCAAGTTCGCACATCGCACTCTGCCGGTTGGTGGTGGCATAACAGATTCCGGGACCGCACTCCAGCGCGGGATAGCGCTGTCGCAGCAGCCCGGTCAGGGTTTCCACCGTTTCACAGTTGAGCGTCGTCTGCGCAAGACGGCTGATCCGCCGGGCTCCGGAACAATCGGGAAGCGCCGCAATATCCGCTTCCCGTTCCACCACCAGCACCCGGCCGCCGCCGGTACGGCCGAGCACCCCCTCCACCTCCGGATGACCGCGGTGACCGATCAGAATCAGAACATCGCCGGGATCACTGCTGCGCCGCGCCGCCGCGATCTGCAACCGCTTCCCCAGCGGACAGGTCGCCTCGGCGATCCGGAGTTTCCGCTTTTTCGCCTCCCGTTCCACCGCGGCGGAAACTCCGTGGGCACTGAAGAGCAGCACCGCCCCCTCCGGAACTTCCGCAAGGGTTTCGGCAAACCGCACTCCTCTCCGTCTCAAGTCATTCACGATAAAATCGTTGTGAACAATTTCATGCAATACGTACACTGGCGTGCCGCACCGGTGCAGCACCGATTCGACCGCCTCCAGCGCACGCCGCACTCCCGCGCACATACCGTGGGGAACGGCAATCAGAATTTCCTTTTTCGGGTCCATTTGCATATCATACCCTGCAACGGATTTTTTTCAAGCGTGAAAAGTACGGAAAAAATCCGTTTTTTTCAATTCGAATGTTGAATTCACGATAAAAAACGATAGTTTATAACGCAGTACAGGCTGTGCAGGGAAAAATCCCCCGGAATTTATGACAGGTTCCGGGAATTTTGAGTCCTGCCTTCTTTTTATTGTCAATTTTCATGATAAGGCAGACGCGTTATGGCAAGTCAGCTGAATGAAGCCGCCGTCCAGGTGCAACAGACGGCCGGTAGTTTCGGTCTCTCCGCCGGAGACAAACTCACGCTGTGGATCGGGATCGGCATCTATATGCTCGTCCTGATCGGCATCGGCATGTGGTCGAGCAGACGAGTCAAGGGGATGAATGACTTTCTCGTCGCCGGGCGCCGACTGCCGCTGTGGATGTCCACCGCCACGCTGCTGGCCACCTGGTTCGGTGCCGGTTCCAGCATGGGGGTCGCCGCCACCGTCTATGCCGAAGGAATCGGCGGCGTCCTCGCCGACCCGTTCGGCGCCTCCGCCAGTCTTATCATCTCCGGCATCTTCATCGTCGGCATGCTCCGGCGGCTGAAGTGCCTTACCGTCACCGACATCGTCGAACGCAAGTACGGCAAGTGGGCAGGTGTCTACACCTCGCTGTGGATGATCCCGGTCTACATCGGCTGGCTCGGAGCCCAGCTGCTCGGCATGGGGACAATTCTCCACGTTCTCACCGGCATGAGCATCCTGCACGGGACGCTGATCGGCGCGGTGGTCGTGCTCATCTACACCTTTGCCGGCGGCATGTGGGCGGTGACGCTCACTGACGTGGTGCAGGTTTCCCTCATCGTCATCGGCCTCTTCCTGATCGTACCGGGCGCCCTCGGCCAGGCGGGCGGATGGGATGCAGTGGCCGCCCGGCTCACCTCCGACGACCTCTCGCTCTGGATCCGCACCCAGGCGGGCGCCGCCCCCACCACCACCGACTGGGTCTACTACATCGGCAGCTGGATCATTATGGGGCTCGGCTGCACCATCGGGCAGGACCTCATTCAGCGCTCGCTCGCCAGCCGCAATGAGAAAATCGCCGCGAGCAGCGCGGTGATTTCCGGGTTCTTCTACGCCGCGATCGGCCTCGTGCCGATCACCATCGGTTTTACCGCCCGCTATGTGCTCGCCGCCCACGGCGTCACCGCTGAAGCGATGGGGGGTGACATCGAAAATCAGGTCCTGCCCCGGATGGCCATCATCATTCTGGGCAGTATGCATCCTTTGATTCTCACGGTCTTTCTCGCGGCGCTGATCTCGGCGATCATGAGTTCCGCGGACAGTTCACTGCTGGCCGGCTCCTCGCTGCTGTGCAACAACGTGATCGGCTCGATCTGGCCGCGGCTGAGCGACCTGCGGCTGCTCTGGTTCACCCGTGTCACCACTGTGCTGCTGACCATTATCGCCCTCTATCTGGCGACCAATGTCGAAAGCATCTACAAACTGATGATCAACAGTTGGGCTTCGCAGCTGGTCGTGGTGTTTCTGCCGGTCATCACCGCGCTCTACGTTCCCAAGGCGAGCAAAAACGCCGCCTGGGCGACCATGGCAGTTTCAACCGGTGTCTGGATCGCCTACACGTTCGTCAACTCCTGCGGAACGGGCCTGTCGTTCACCGAGCTCATGAACAGCGATGAATTCGACCGGGCTTTGACCTGCGGAGCCGTCTACGGATTCGCCGCCGGAATCGTCGCCTTCCTCTGCAGTTACCTCGGCGAACGCATTCCGCACTGGATGCTCGATCAGCATGACGAGGCGGAGGAATGAATCCGGTGATCGAACTTGCCGCCGCGGGGGTGGCCGACACCGCCCGCCGCGCGGCAGCACTTCTTTGCGCCCCGGGAACGGTCCTGCTGTTGCCGACGGAAACGGTCTACGGCCTCGTCTGCCGCGCCGATGATGAAACGGCGGTGCGCCGCATCTACGAACTCAAGGGACGCGCCGCTGCGAAAAAACTCGGCTGGTTCGTCGCCGACTGGCGGAAACTGCCGGAATACGGTGTCGTACTCGATGGACTCCCGGCAAAACTCGCCGAACGGTACTGCCCCGGACCGATCACCATCATCGCGCCGCTGCAAAACGGTGACACGGTTGGGTTCCGGGTGCCGGATCATCCATTGCTCGCAGAAATTCTGAAGCTTGCCGGTTGTCCGCTGGCGCAGACCAGCGCGAACCGTTCCGGAGAACCGGATGCGCGCAATCTCTCCGCGGCTCTTGCCGGTCTGACCGGAGAGGTGACTCTGGCGGTCGACGGCGGAGCGATCGCGGAAAACGCCCTCGCCTCGACGGTGGTGGACGCCGCCGGAACGGAGTTGCGCATTCTTAGACAGGGCGCTCTTCATCTGGAGGATTTTCAAAACCGCTGACTCCTCCGGGCGAAATTGTGCCGGGATTCTTCTTTCCGCCTTGAAAATCCTTTCCGGCGTGCTATTTTTAACTCCATGCTCACCTATTTGAAAATCACAAATTACGCCCTGATCGAATCGGCGGAGCTGGAATTCGGTCCGGGATTCAACGTCGTCACCGGCGAATCGGGAGCGGGAAAGTCGATTCTAATGGGTTCGGTCGAGCTGCTGCTCGGAGGCCGTGCCTCCCGCGGCATCATCCGTACCGGCGCCGACCGCTGTACCGTCTCCGGCAGTTTCACCGTCCCCCCGCACCTGGTCGAAACGATCGGAGCCCTGCTCGACGCGGCAGCCATTCCGTTCGACCGGGAGATGGCGGAACTTCAGATACGGCGGGTCGTCACCGCCTCCGCCGTGCGGAATTTCATCAACGACACTCCCGTCGGCGCCCGGCTGCTGGCAGAAATCGGCGGCCAGCTGGTCGATCTGCACGGAGCCAACGAACAGCTTTCGCTCACCGTTCCGGCCCGTCAGCTTGAACTTCTGGACCACTACGCCGGCAACGGCGAACTCCGGAACCGTTGCGCGGAGCTGTGCGCCGCACTCGAACGGCTCGACGAAGAACGGCGCGAATTCGACCGATCTATTCCGGATGAAGCGGAACTTTCCCGGCTTGAACTGCTCGCCGAAGAGATCGATCGGGTCAATCCCCTCCCCGGTGAGGATGAAGAGCTTTCCGCCAAACACAAGCTAGCCTCCAACTCCCGGCAGGTGATCGAAACCGCGGGACGGCTCATCGAAGCGCTGACTGACGGAGAAGACTCCCTCGCCGACCGCCTCGGAGACGTCTACCGCAGTCTGCAGGAGCTCGCCCGCATCGATGAAACCCTCACCGGTGGACTCCTTACCGAATGCGATGCCATCCGGGACGAAGTGAATACCCTTTCCGAATCGGTCAGCGCACTTGCCGACAAGGTCGATCTCGACGCGGAGGCGCTCGCCGCCATCGAAACACGCCTCGGCGAACTCTTCACGCTGAAACGGCGCTACGGACCGTCGCTGGCCCAGGTACTCGACGCCCGCGCCGAAGCGGCGGAGCGCCTGGAAAATTACGCCCGCACCCGCGAACGGCGCGAGGAGTTCGATGCCCGCCGCAGAGAGTTGAATGCGGAACTCGCGGCAACCGCCCGCCACCTCTCGGAACTGCGGCATGAGCGCGCCGCAAAATTCGCTGACGAGGTCCGCGCCAAACTCGGCGCCATCGGCTTCGGCAAAAGCCGCCTAGAAGTGGAGTTCACAACGGTGGAACCCGGCCCCTCCGGCATGGACCGGATCGAACTCATGTTCTCCGCCAACGCGGGCGAAGCATTGCAGCCGCTGCGGAAAATCGCCAGCAGCGGGGAACTCTCCCGCCTGATGCTCGCGTTGAAAACCGTACTCGCCGACGCCGACTCCATTCCGGTAGTGGTCTTCGACGAGATCGACGTCAATATCGGAGGAGAGACCGCCAACCGGGTGGGAGAAGAGCTTCACAACCTCGGCCGTCATCGCCAGATCCTCTGCATCTCCCACCTCGCCCAGGTGGCCGCCCGCGCCGACCGCCACTACCGGGTAGTCAAACATACCGAGGGCGACAGAACCTTCTCGGAAAGCCGACTCCTCAACGACCGCGAACGCGCCGCCGAGATCGCCCGCATGCTCGGCGGCGGCGATTCGGCGCTCATCCATGCCCGTTCCATTCTGCGCAACCTCCGCGCCGCGCGCGATTGAATCCCCCTTTCCCCCCCGAAAAAACAATTTTTCACTTGCTTTTTTTACTTTTTGTTTTATATTCAGTAAACAAACAAGTAAACACCGTAAACCGGGAGCTCGCATATGCGGACTTTGAGTGACATTCGCCATCTTTTTCTCGATATGGACGGAACCATCTATCACGGCGGCAGACTCTATCCGACAACGCTGCCATTTCTCCGCTTTCTTGCGAACCGCAAGATCGGCGTCACCTTTCTCTCGAACAACTCGTCGTACAGCACGAAGCAGTATGTGGAGAAACTCCGCGCAATGGGGATCGACGCGGAACCGGAACAGTTCTATCTTTCGACCGACTACACGATCGATTATCTCCGGAAGAACCATCCGGAAATCCGACGGATCTTCCTGCTCGGCATGGCGTGCATGCACCCGGCATTCGAGGCGGCGGGATTTCAGTTTGACGAAATCGAACCGGACGCGGTGGTCGTCGCCTTCGACCGCGAACTGGTCTACGAACGGCTCTGTCGCGCCGCCTGGTTCCTGAAGCAGGGCGCACCCGGCTTCGCCACCCATCCGGACCGCTTCTGCCCGACCGATCAGCCCACCTGGCTGCCGGACTGCGGCGCACTGACCGCCTGCCTCGAAACCGCGACCGGAGTCCGGCTCAAGGTGCTGGGCAAACCCGATCCCGGCATGTTGCTCGCTGCGGCCGCCCGGAAAAACATGCCGCTCAAAGCCTGCCTGATGGTGGGGGACAGGCTCGCCACCGACATTGCCTGCGGCATTGCCGCCGGGACCCTCACCTGCCGGATCACCGGCCCCGGTGCGGATCTCACTCCCGCCATGGGAATCAATCCCGATTACCGGGTCAACGACCTGGGGGAGCTCCAGCAGCTCTGGCTGCAGGAGGAGAAACAGCTACGCCGCTGATCCCCTCCTGACGGCGGCGGAAACTCAAAGCGAACGGCCCAGCTTCTCCGCAGCGGCAGAAGCGCCGGTACCGGTGATATCACCTGGAAGGTTGACGTTCGGCACCAGCAGTCGGCCGCGCTCCTTCCACTTGAGGTAGGAGTTCATCAGCTCAAAGGTACGGACGACGCCGTCGAAATCCCGCATCTCGCCGGTTTCTGCGGTGACCAGCAGGAGGGATTCCCGGATCTTCCACTCCCGCTCGCCGACCAGCAACGCGTAAAATTTGTCGATCGCCGCCTTGATCTGCGCCGGGAAACTGAACCAGTAGAGCGGGGTGATCAGCGCCAGAACCTCCGCCTCCTCCAGCATGGGAGCAAGGCGGTTGAAGTCGTCGTGAAACACACACGCCTGCCCCGTCCGGTAACACTGGTTGCAGGCGCGGCATCCCAGAATCGAAGCCGACGCGGCATCGAACCGCATCACCTCATGCCCGGCGGCCTCCGCCCCGCGGATAAACGCTTCGGCCAGTGCGAAACTGTTGCCGTTCCGCCGTGGACTTCCGGTCAAAATCAGAACTTTTCTGCCCATGACACAGCCTCCTTTCCTGGGGATCCGGAGGCAATATATACGAATTATTCCGAAATATCAAGCGGCCACGGGACTCATCGTCTCCTCGGGGCCACTCAGCCGAGGTTGCTCTTCGCCTCCGCTATGGCGAGCAGTCGGCGCGGCAGCATCCGTCTCCACCCCAGACCGGCGGAACGGACCGGCGGCGGCTCTCCGTCCCCGGGCAGACGGCGGGTCATCTTCGACGCGAGGAACCAGCCAATTCCACCGGCGAGCAGGTCCGCCGCCAGCCGCGCCCAAAAGAGTCCGGCAAGACTCCCGAACCAGAGCGCCAGCAGGGAAAGCGGAATCATCAGCCCGACAATCCGCAACGCATTGAGCCATGCCGCAATCGACGGCAGGCCGCAGCCGGTGAAGAAAAAACCGCTGTAGCGGTGAATTTCGATCATTCCGAAACCGAAGGGAATGATCCGCATGTAGACGATCATGATCTCCTGCACGCCGGGATCGGCGGAGAAGAAGCGCACCAGCTGCGGCGCGAAAACAAAATAGATTCCCGCCATCACCAGCAGAAACCAGAAGGCGAACCGCATTGCAAACCGCCGGCATTGATTGATCCGACTGTAAAGACGCGCTCCGTAGTTCTGACCGATCATCGGCAGCAGCGATATTCCCAGCGCCATCGGAAAGATGAAGGCGACCATCTCCAGCCGTCCCGCCGCCGCAGTCGCTGCTACCGCAGTGTTTCCGAATTCAGCGGTGATCCGGGTGATGACCGCGCTGCCGATGGGCATCAGCAGCATGCCGAGCGCGGCCGGAATCGCAAAGCGAATCATCAGCATCCACGCCGACCGGAGCTGCCGCCACGGCATCACCTCCGGCACGATCAATCCATGCCGTCGGTAGAGCAGCCAGAGCAGCGTCACCGTCGCAAGCAGCTGAGAGAAAATCGTCGCGAGCGCCGCGCCGCTGATCCCCATCGCGGGAAACGGTCCCACACCAAAAATGAAGAGCGGGTCGAGAATTACATTGATGATCATGCCCGCCATCATCATGCCGCTGGCGACACGGGAGTCGCCGGCCGCGATCAGCAGGTCGTTGCCCACCATCGAAAGCGAAGCGGTCGCACAGCCGAAGTACCAGATATTCATATATTTCTTCACTTCAGCGAGCGCTTCGCCCTGTGCGCCGAAACACTCGAACGTGCCGTTGATCGTCACCATGCCGAGCACCGCCAGCACCACGGAAAAGAGGAACACCAGCACCAGCCCGGAGGTCGCCAGCCGCGCCGCCCGGCCGTGTCGCCCACCGCCCAGCGCCTGCGCCGTCGTGGTCATCACTCCGACGCCGAGCCCGCGGAAGACGCAGCCGATCAGCATGATGACCGGAAAGGTGAACCCCATCGCCGCCAGCGGAATCTCCGAATGAAGCTGACCGACGAAGAAGGTGTCCGCAATGTTGTAGCCGGACATCGCCAGCGTGCCCGCCACCATCGCAAACGCGGTTTTCATCATTGTCCTGCCGATGGGACCACGCGTGTAGATCGCCTGATTTTTCTTCACGCTCATTGCAGGATCCCTTTCTGATCGAACTCGTTCAAAAGAAGACCGGCAATCCGGTCAAATTCCGCGACATTCCCGGGGGAGCACTCCCGAAGCTGTTCGAGAAACCGTTCCCGGAACAAGCGGTCGATCTCCTGCACGGCGCGTCGGATTCCCGGCTCCATCGTCAGTACAACGCTGCGGCGGTCGGTTTCGCTCTGACTGCGGATCACCATTCCGCACCGGACCAGCTTCTCAATCGCCGCCGATGCCGCCGGCGCCGACAGCCCGGTATGACTCATAAACTCCTGCAGCGAGCAGGGTTCGCACAACATCACCGCAAAAAGATGAATCCGCTGCCGCGGCGTCAGTCGGGCGATCGGGTCACCCCCGCCGCATTTTTCCCAGTAGCTGTTCACACAGCCCCGCCGGAAGTGATCCACTCGGCGAAACAGTTCAAAAAAATGATCACTCATGATAATTCCATTTTAAAACATTTCCATTTTGGAATCATTAATATAGCTCCATCTCCCCCTGATAACAACTCCCACTTTGAAAAAAAAGCGAGCTTTTTCTTCTAATTTCCGCTTGAAAATTCCACTGAACGAAGGTATAGTTAGCTTTGAAATAATAAGCAAGCAAACTAATTTCCCTGAAACAGAGCGATGAAACTTCCCTTCAATTTACTGGTTCTGAAAGTATACCATGCACAGAAAAACCGGGTTCGTCCGGAGATGGCGCAGATCGGACTGTCTCCAGGGCAGCCGAAGCTGCTGACCTTTCTGGCCTTGAACGGCGAGTGCCTTCAGAAAGATCTCGCCGCGGCGTGCGACATCGAAGCGGCGACAATCTCCAAACTGCTCAACAGTCTGGAGGAAAACGGCCTGATCCGTCGCGACACCCTCACCGGCGACCGCCGGGCGACCCGCATCGCACTCACCGAAGCGGGCTGCTGGCTCTATGAGACGGAAATCCGTCCGCGGATCGGCGCGATCAACCAGCGTTCCCTCACCGGTTTCACGCCGGAAGAATCGGAGCAGTTTCAGAGCTTCCTCAAGCGAATGTACCGGAACCTGACCGGAATGACGCTGGACTAGGAGGCACGCTGATCGATGGAACACACCGATGCCGAACTCCGGCAGTTCCGACGGATGACCGAAACGCCGGTACCCGGTCTGGTCATATCTCTGGCCATTCCGACCATTTTCACCATGTTGATCACATCGTTCTACAACATGGCCGACACATTTTTCGTCGCCCGACTGGGCACCAGCGCCGCCGGCGCGGTCGGAATCGTCTTCGCCATCATGGCCTTCATTCAGGCGATCGGTTTCACCGTCGGAATCGGCTGCGGCAGCATGGTCTCCCGCGCCCTAGGGCGGCAGGACCGGCGCACCGCCGACCGGGCGGTTTCCAGCGCCTTCGCTCTGGCGCTGCTGCTCGGCGTCCTCCTCTCCGCCATCGGACTCCTCTTCAGCCATCCGCTGCTCAAACTGCTTGGCGCGACTCCGACCATCCTCCCCTACGCAAGGGATTACGCCCGCTACATCTTCCTCGGCACCGCCGTGCTCTGCTGTTCGATCGTGCTCAACAACACGCTCCGGGCGGAAGGGAAAGCGATCTTTTCCACCGTGGGACTCGGCTTCGGCGGCGTGCTGAACATCGCGCTCGACCCTCTCTTCATCTTCACATTCGACCTCGGCATCGCCGGAGCGGCAATCGCCACGCTGATCAGTCAGTGCGTCAGTCTTCTCATCCTGCTCGGATTCTTCCTCGCCGGACGCAGCATCACCCGGCTGAATCCCGCCTATATCTCCCGTGACCGCGCGCTCTATTTCGAGATTTTGAAAATCGGCGCTTCCTCCTTCTGCCGGCAGGGCCTGGCGGGAATCTCCACCGTGGCGCTGAACGTCAGCGCCGGAGCCTACGGCGACGCGGCGGTCGCAGCCATGTCGATCGTCGGCAGGATCTTCCACTTCCTCCTCTCGGCGCTGATCGGCTTCGGTCAGGGATTCCAGCCGGTCGCCGGGTACAACTACGGGGCACGGAAGTTCGAACGGGTCCGGGAGGCGTTCTTCTTCGCGGTGAAAAACGGAACAGTCTTTCTCAGCTGCCTTGCTGTGCTCGGTTTCTGTTTCGCCCCGGAGATCATCTCCGTCTTTCAGCCGGACGATCCCCAGCTCATTGAAATCGGTGCGACCGCGTTCCGCGCTCAGTGTCTGGCGCTGCCGCTGCAATCGACGATCGTGCTCTCCAATATGCTTTTCCAGTCGGTCGGCAAAGCATTTCAGGCGCTGTTCATCTCGGCCACCCGCCAGGGCATCTATTTCCTGCCGCTGATCCTGATCCTCCCCCGTTTCTTCGGTCTTGCCGGAGTACAGTACACTCAGACCTGCTCCGACCTCTGCGCCTTCGCCGGCTGCCTGCCGTTCCTCTGGTTCTTCTTCCGCGGAATCAACCGCGAAAAAAATTGCGGCCGGCGCCATTGACAAGTCGAAATTCCCGGATTATATTATCACCATTCCAATGATATAACGTTTGCTCAACGAAAAGAAGAACGCAACAAATGGAGCGAAAATGGGCGACACTCAAAGATGTGGCGCAACTGGCGGGAGTCTCGTTCCCGCTGGTATCCAAGTATGTGAACCAGGATCCGCGCGGCAGGATGTCCGCCGAGACAAGGAAACGGATTGCCGACGCCATCCAAAAGCTCGGCTATCGCCCCTCCTCCGCGGCGCGCGCGCTGCGCGGCGGTCACACCGGCATGCTCGGCCTGGTGGTCAGCAACTTCACCAACCCCTATTTCGCCCATTTTGCCGACGCCGCGCTCCAGGAGGCGTCACGCTACGGCTTCCAGCTGCTGATCTCGCTCTGCCATCACGGTAAGGAAGAGGAGATGCACGCGCTCGAAGAGTTGCTCTCCCGGCAGGTGGATGCGATCCTCTGTTATGAAAACCTTTCTGAAATCCTGGAGCAGAATCCTCCTCCCGGTCTTCGCCACGATATGCTGTTGCTGATGGAACAACATTCAGAAGAGTATGTCACCGCCTCCATCGACCTCGCCCGGAGCGTCGATGAGGCGGTCCGTTTCCTCGGAGAACGGGGGGCGGGCAAGGTGACGCTGGCACTGAGCTCCTCCGCCGGCTGGGTCCGACCGGCGGAAGCCGGCTGTATCCGACATCGATTAAGCTTCACCCGCCTGCTGATCCCCTCCCCCCGGGAAGAAGCAACGGAGGCTTTGCGCCGTCTCTGCGAGGCTGCGCCGCCCGCGGTGCTGCTCAACGGCATGCGCAACGCGACCACCCTGCTCTCGTTGATTCGCCGGGAGTTTCCCGGGTATCGCCCGGCCGTGGTTACCCACTGCAACTTCTGCACCGAACTTCTGAATGATCCCCTGCTCGCGGGCGTAATCTACAGCGACACCGCCGAACTGGTCCGTCGTTCCGTCACCGCTGCCGTCGAACTCGCCCGCTCCGGCCGGATTGAGAATGTGGTCATTCCCTCACAATTTATTCCGCAATCGGACTTTCACCGCATTTGTCTTCCCGAAGGACGTATCGGTCTGACCGGCTCCGCATGATTTTTTTGCCACATTGGGCAAACGTTATATCAACCACAGAAAGAGAAAGGATTCCAAGATGGCAAGCTGCGCAATTCCCCATTACACGGAGGAGATTCTCCGTAATCCCGGCTGCGGTATCTTCTACCTTCAGCGCGGGAGAAACAAGGTGAGGTTCGACGAGGTTCCCGCCGACGCCTGGTTTCTGCGTGAGAACCTGACCGACAAGATCTCCTTCAGTCTCGCCTGGAGCGTGATCGAGCCGGAAGAGGGCAGGTTTCTCTGGGAGCATCCCGACTGGGAGGGATGCATCAATTCGTGGATCGATGCCGGGTTCAAGGTTTCACTTCAGATCCGCGGCATGGACACCTGGGGAACGCTTTACAACGACGGCGTACCGCAGTGGGTCTTCGACGCCGGCGCGAAATACATCGATGAACCGATGGAAATTTACCGCCACAGCTTCACACTCAACTTTCTCTCCGACGATTCCGGAAAACCGGTACGCTACCCGGTCTACTGGGATAAGGTCTACCTCGAAAAGGTCCGCAACCTCGTCGATGCAATGGGAGAGCGGTACAACGGGCGTTCCGAGGTGGCGAGCGTGAGCATCGGCCACATGGGGCGCTGGGGGGAAATGCACCTTTCCAGCCACAGTCCGCTTCAGCCGTGGTTCGATGCCGGATTCACGCGCGAAACCTACATCAGGGCGCACAAGGAGATCATCGACATCTATCGCAACGCCTTCCCCGACACCGAACTTGTGCAGGAGATCTGCGCGCCCGTTTTCGCCGAGGAGACCGGCCGCGACCTGATCGGCATCGATGAAGTGCCGGAGATCTACGATTATCTGGCAAAACATCACATCAGCATCAAATTCAACGGTATCGGCAAATCGTGGCGTCCCAGCTCCGACCCCTATCTCGACCGGGATGTGGCGGGAATCTTCGACCACTATGCGGGAATGACCAAAATCTGCTGTGAAAACCTGGTCACACCTGCGGGCCTCAACAGCGTATTGAAACACCAGATCTCCTGCTGGCAGCGGGGTGGAGAGACCGAGGGACTCGGCATCCTGATGGTCGATCGCGACCTCCCGCTGAAAGAGAAACGGATCTACTCCTACCTCACCTTCTTCCCGGAAGAGTTCGCCGCCCTTACGCCGGACGGCGAAAAAGAGCTCTGGCGCATGATGGCACGCCGCTGCGGTTACCGGCTGGTGCCGGAGGCGGTAGAGCATGACGGGAACGGCAATCTTGCCGTCTGCTGGAAAAATATCGGCACCGCTCCCTGTTATGAACCGCTGCGGACGGAACTTCTGCTTCCGGCCGGACGCACCCTGTCCCGGCGCCACGTTTCAACCATCCTTCCCGCAGGCGGGCAGACGGTCTGCCGCTTCCGCCTCCCGGACGGCGCAACCGGCACCCTCCGCATCCGACTGGTCGCGGAACAGTATGGAGAAGTCATCGAACTTCCGTTGGATCAACGGGATTCGGAAGGGTATTTCAAGGTCGAGCTGTAAGCTTCCCCTCCTCCCCTCCGGCAGTGGACAAAAAAAACCGGCTCTCACTGACGGGGGGGAGAGTGAGAGCCGATGATTTCAAAGATGTCCGGATGCCGCAGTCAAAACCGCTCATTCGTACTTCCTTGTATTTGGAATATCAATACACTACTGTCCGGTAAAAAAATCAGCATGAGAATGGAGTAAAAAGATCAGGCT